>WNFR01000029.1_pt1 | contig 163348 bp, 140 predicted proteins | sample 5400221 | NCBI WGS metagenome assembly WNFR01 (sample SAMN13153357, study PRJNA577476) | soil metagenome | isolation source: 40 cm soil under Madrone tree | place: USA:California | collected 2016-06-14
TGCAACGCCGCAGACGCCCCCTCGCACGGATCCGTTGTCCCGCCATGGCGCAACGGTTGCGCACGAGCAAACGGCCTTGCCAACCCTTCGGGACCGGGCAGATTTCCCCTCATGCGGCGTTGTCGCCTCCTTATTGGGTATCTACCCAACCGCGTCGGCTCCGCCTTGCCTGAGGGGAAATCTGCCGCGGTCGCGGCCACATGAAATACTCAGACAGGCTCCTGGTGCACTGTGTCAAGATACCGCCCGCCCACGATCCCCGGCTCCAAATACATCACGCCTGAAGGAGCCAGGCGGCTGCGCGACGAGCTCGACCGGTTGTGGCTAGACGAGCGGCCCCGCGTCACCCTCGCCGTGTCGGAAGCGGCCGCCCAGGGCGACCGCTCGGAAAATGCCGAATACACCTACGGCAAGAAGCGCCTGCACGAAATCGACCGGCGCGTCCGATTCTTGCGCAAGCGCCTCGAGGGGATGGTCATCGTCGATCCGGACGCCGCGGCCGGCGGCGCACGCAGAGATCCCGACCGGGTGTATTTCGGCGCCTGGGTTCAGCTCGAGCATTCCACCGGCGACCTGCGCTGGTATCGGCTGGTCGGGCCCGATGAGTTCGACATGGCGGCCGACTACATCAGCATGGATTCGCCGCTCGGCCGCGGACTGCTCGGCAAGCGTCTCGACGACGAAATCACGGTGCCGCTGCCCTCGGGCGCGGACACCGTGACCATCGTCGCCGTTCAGTACGGCCAGACTCCTAGACCACCCGAACGTTCTTGAATTGCCACGGATCGGACAGGTCCAGATCTTCGCGGAAGAGTTCGCCGCGCTCATGCAGCGGTGTCCAATCCGTGTACTCGCCCACGACCGAACCCAGATAGGGCTCGCAGATCTCCAACGGGCGCCGGAAGTCCATGTCGTCCGGCTCGACGATGCCTCGCTCCGGGTTTTCCATGGCCCAGATCATGCCGGCCAACGCCGCGGAGGTGACCTGCAGGCTGGTCGCGCTGTTGTAGGGCGCCAGCAGCCGCGCCTCCTCGATGGACAGCTGCGACCCGTACCAATACGCGTTCTTCGCGTGCCCGGCGAGCAGCACGCCCAGCTCATCGATGCCCCGGGTAATCTCGCTCAGCAGGATGCGTTTGCGGTCCTGCAGGTGCCAATTGCGTCCCGCGAACTCGTGCACGGACAGTACCGCATCGTTGCAGGGATGGTAGGCATAGTGCGAGGTGGGCCGGTAGACCACGCGGTTGCCCTCCTTGACCGTATAGTAATCGGCGAGCGAAATGGCTTCGGAATGGGTGATGAGAAAACCGTGAAAGTGCCCTGCCTCCGGAGTCCACGTGCGAACCCGGGTGCTGGCGCCGGGACGATTCAAATAGATGGCGCAGCGAGACCCGACGCCGTGGCGCACGCCGTCCGGGGGGAAATGCTTCTCGTGCGTGCCCCATCCCAGTTCGGCCGGTTGTGCGCCTTCGCTGACGAAGCCGTCCACCGACCAAGTGTTGACGAACTCGTCAGGCTCCTTCGGCGTGTTGGCCACCTGGGTGTCCCGCTCCGCAACGTGGATGACCTTGATCCCGAGCTTCTGGGCGAGCCTGGCCCAGTCCGCGCGAACCGACGGCGCGCCGGCGTCGACGCCGGTGTCCTTGGCGATGTTGAGCAAGGCTTGCTTGACCAGGTGCGACACCAGCCCGGGATTCGCCCCATGGGTCAGTACGGCGGTTGGCGCCGGCTTGTCTTTGGTGCGCAGCTCCAATGCGTCCATGCGCATGGCGTAGTTGCTGCGCGACTCGACTGTGGCGTTCGGATCGGTATAGCCGCCGGCCCACGGCTCGATGCAGGTATCGAGGTATAGCGCCCCGCGTTCACGGGCCAATTCGATGAGTGCGATGCTCGACACGTCGACCGACAGGTTCAGCAGGAAATCCCCGGCCGACAGTAGCGGCTCCAGGGTGCTCCGATAGTTGTCCCGGGTCAGCGCCACCTTGACGAATTTGACGCCGAAATGCTCGGCTTCCGGGCGTCCGGGATCATCGGCGCTCAAGATGATGATGCGATCCGCCGAAGTGCCGATATGGCGCAAAATCAGCGGCAAGACACCCTGTCCGATGCTGCCGAAACCCACAAATATGATCCTGCCGCCGAAATCCACATGCACTTCGTGTCTGCTCATGATTTTTTTCCCAATTTGTTTTTCCTTTGCGTGATGAAAAAGGCAAGGCAAGCGGTGTCGCCCGGCGGACAAATTCTACGGGTCGAGCCAATGAGGCGGGTAGGTCCGCGCGTAGCCCGGGAGGGATTCGATACGGTGCAGCCAGCGCGCCAGGGCGGGGTAGTTACGTTCCATGGGAAGAAATCGCGCGCCGAGTTCCGCTGCCGCGTCGCGGTCCAAGGCACGCCGCAGCACCTGGAGCCACGGAAAGATCACCATGTCGAGGGCGGAATAGTTCGCCCCGACGATCCACTGTTCCTTGCTCAGGCGCCCCTCGATGGTGCGCGCCTCGCGTGCCACCACATGCATGGCGTCGGTGAGTCCATCGATGTCTTCCGCGACCTTGCCTGAAAATATGGCCTCCACGATTTTCGACACCGAGGGTTCGGCATAGGCCTGGAACTCGCAAATCACGCGCATGATGACGCCGGCCTCTTCGGGGTTCAGCCCGAAGATCGGCCTCTGCGGGTACTTCAAATCGAGGTAATAGAGAATCGCGACCGATTCGAATACCACGTAATCACCGTCTTTCAATACCGGCAGGCGCCCGCGGGGATTCATCTTCAGCATCTGCGGCGACTGCTGTTCTTGCTTGTCGAAGTGCAGCAGGTGCGACTCATAGGCGAGCTGTTTGTGCTCCAGCGCCAAATGGACGCGCCACGAGTACGGACTGCCGCTGCCCCAGTAAAAGGTAAGTGCCATGGGGCGATTGTAACGGATGCGGTTGCGAAGGAGCCGGTCTGGGGGTCGCGGCCACGCAGATGACCCAGACAGGCTCCTATGCATCGCGATAAGCTCGAACGATGCCTTTTACCACCCTCATCGATGTGGATTCACTGATCGCCCTGGAGGGCCCGGTGGTGCTGCTCGATTGCCGATTCGACTTGAGCGATCCGGGCGCCGGCCGGCAAGCGTACGCCGCAGGACACATCCCCGGTGCGCGGTACGCGGACCTCAACCAGGACTTGTCGTCGCCGGTGACGCCGGCCAGCGGCCGGCACCCCCTGCCCGAGCCGCAGGCGCTCGCCGGATACTTCGCCGCCGCCGGCATCGGCGACCAAACGCAGGTGATCGTCTACGATGAGGCGAACGGTTCGTATGCGGCGCGGGCGTGGTGGCTGCTCAATTGGCTCGGCCACGCCGACGTCGCGGTGCTCGACGGCGGCCTCAAGGCCTGGATCGCGGCCGGCGGAGCGGTCGAGGCCGGCGAGCCTCCACCCGCGCCCGGCGGCGCGAAGCCGCCTTTCACGGTACACCTGCGGCCGGAAGCCGTGCTGACCGCCGATGACGTGCAAAGGGCGCTCGAAGATCCGCGGCGGTTGTTGGTGGATGCACGGGCGGCGGAACGGTTCGCGGGAACGGTCGAACCCTTGGATCGGGTTGCCGGACACGTGCCGGGAGCCGTCAATCATCCGATCACCGCCAACTTGGGGTCGGACGGGCGCTTCTTGCCCGCCGGCGAGTTGCGCCGGCGCTGGCTCACGCGTCTCGCCGGCACGGACCCGTCGGACGCGATCCTGATGTGCGGCTCCGGCGTCACGGCCTGCCACAACATCCTCGCGATGGCATCGGCCGGACTGCCGGGCGGCAAGCTCTACGCAGGGTCCTGGAGCGAGTGGATACGCGACCCCGGACGGCCGGTGGCGCGCGGGGCGTAGGGCCCCGTTCAAAATTCAACAACCGAATTACGAGCATCGTCATTTACATGCAGCCCCAATTTGTTATGGTGCGCGCCTCATGAACACACCCGCAAAAGTCCTCCCGGTCAATCACGCATGGAAGATCGGCGAGTCATTGGATCTGTACCAGGTCGAGGCCTGGGGCAAGGGCTACTTCTCGATCAACGGCGAAGGTCACGTGGTCGTGAGGCCGAGCATGGATGCCGCCCGCGAGATCGATCTCTATGAAGTGGTCCAGGGGCTCAAGGCGCGCGACCTGCACACGCCCGTCGTCATTCGCTTCTCCGATATTCTGGCGCACCGCCTGCGCCACATCGCGGATGCCTTCGGCACGGCCATCGCGGAGAACGGCTACAAGAATCGATATGCCGCGGTGTTTCCGATCAAGGTCAACCAGCAGCGCCTGGTGGTCGAGGAAGTATACCGCTACGGAAAGGAATTCGGCTTCGGGCTCGAAGTGGGCTCGAAGCCCGAGCTGCTCGCGGTGATGTCGATCACCGAGAACGCACCCGACCGCATCGTGGTATGCAACGGCTTCAAGGACGACAGCTACATCGAGGCGGTGATCCTCGCCACCAAACTCGGCCGCACCATCATTCCGGTGGTGGAGAATTACGAAGAAATCCATCTCATCCTGAAGCACGCGGAGCGCTACGCGGTCCGGCCGAAGATCGGCGTGCGCGTGAAGCTCGCCAGCGAAGGCGCCGGCCGGTGGCGGGAGTCCGCCGGCGAGAAGTCGAAGTTCGGCCTATTCATCAGCGAAATTCTCGACCTGTATGCGCTGTTGAAAGAGCGCAATATGTTGGATTGCCTGCAGCTCGTGCATTGCCACCCCGGCAGCCAGCTGCAGGACATCCGGCGCGTCAAGGATGCCATCAACGAACTCGCCCACGTGTATGCCGAGCTCAAGATCATGGGCGCCGGGCTCCGGTACATCGACATCGGCGGCGGTCTCGGCGTCGATTACGACGGCAGCGGCACCAACTATGAGTCATCGATGAACTACACGCTGAACGAGTACGCCAGCGATGTCGTCTATCGCATCAAGAGCGTCTGCGACGCGCGCGACGTGCCGCATCCCATGATCGTCAGCGAGTCGGGGCGCGCCATCGCGGCCCACCACAGCCTGCTGGTGTTCGACACCCTGGGGTGCTCCAAGCTGGACCAATTCCAGGTGTCCGGTCAGCCCGAGGAGGACTACCACGGCGGCGAGGATTTGCCGCAACCGGTGCGCGATTTGTTCGACAGCTATCGGTCGGTGAACCAGCGCCGGCTGGTCGAGTGCTATCACGATGCGCTGCAAGCCCGGGAACAGGCGCTGCAGATGTTCAACCTGGGCTACTTGAGCTTGGAATTCCGAGGCCTCGCGGAGAAGCTGTACTGGGCCACCTGCACCAAGATCCGCGACTACTGCCGCAAGCTCGACCGGGTGCCGGAGGAGTTGGAGAACCTGGAGGAGATGCTGAGCGACATCTACTTCTGCAACTTTTCGGTGTTCCAATCGCTGCCGGACAGCTGGGCCATCGGTCAGGTGTTTCCCATCATGCCCATCCAACGATTGGCGGAGAAACCCACCCGTAACGCGGTGCTGGCGGACATCACCTGCGACTCGGACGGCAAAATCGATCGCTTCGTGCATCCACGGGACACCAAACGCACTCTCGAGGTGCATGAACTGACGCCGGGCGAGCCGTACTACCTGGCCGCATTCCTGGTGGGCGCGTATCAGGAGACCCTGGGCGATCTGCACAACCTGTTCGGCGACACCCACGTGGTCCACATCCGGCTGCAGGACGGGGGCGGCTGGTGGATCGAAGAAATCGTCAAGGGCGATACCGCCAACAAGGTGCTCGAGTATATGGAATATGACACCGACGAACTGTATCCCGGGATCGCGCGGGACTGCGAACGGGCCGTCCAGGAGGGACGGATGACATTGGGCGAGGCTCAGGCGGTGAAGCGATTTTATGAAAACGAACTCAACGGCTACGCCTACCTCGAGGTGGTATAAGCCTGCATTCGCGGGCGTTTGCCAACAATAATCCCCTGGCGTAGCATCGTGCTGTCGAGAGGTACAGGCCGCGATGCGAAGCGTTTTGCGGGTCGGTCTGCGTGTTGAAACCGCGCGCGACCGGCTCACGCATTCGGCGCGCACTGTCAGTGAGACTAGTTGAATGACGACGATCTACGTTGGCAACCTGCCATTCACCGCTACGGAAGACGAAGTGCGTAGCTTGTTCGAGCGCTACGGCAAAGTCGATTCAGTCAAGCTCATCAATGACCGGGAAACCGGTCGCCCTCGCGGCTTTGCATTCGTCGACATGGGTGCCGGCGAGGCGCAAAACGCGATACAGCAAACCAACGGCTTTCAAATGGGCGGCAGACCGCTGCGCGTGAACGAGGCCCAGGAACGAGCCCCGCGGTCGAAGCCTTCAGGGGGAGGCGGCGGCGGCGGGGGTGGCGGCGCGCCGCGGCGCTGGTAATCGTTACCGGTCGAATCGGGGGGCCACGGGCGGAGGCGCCGTGGTCACCACATTTCTTTCAGCTGGGCGGCCACGTCCACGGTGGCCGTATCCACAGTGCGCAGGCTTTCGATGCCGCGTTGGCTGCGGAATGAGGTTTGCTCGAATAATCCCAGAACTTTATCGGTCAGGAAGCGGCTCTTCGCGCCGTAGACGTGGCCGTCGCCGTCCTTGGGCTGTTGCGTCACCGCGTACTTGAGCGGAGCGCACAGATGAAGCTCGTTGCGCGCGCGCGTCATCGCCACGTACAGCAGCCGCCGCTCCTCCTCGACCATTTCCGGCTTGCCCGTGGAGAATTCCGACGGGAAATTGCCGTCCGCCACGTTGAGCACGTAGACGATGTCCCATTCCTGTCCTTTGGCCGAATGAATGGTCGACAGGATCACGTAGTCCTCGTCCTTGGATGCCGTGCCCGACTGATCGCTGGTCATCGAGGGCGGGTCCAAGGTGAGCTCGGTGAGAAAACGCTCCCGGCTTGGGTGATGGGCAGCCAGCTGTTCCAGCTGTTCGAGATCGCCGATGCGGCTGAATGCGGCGTCGTAGATGCGTTCCAGTTGCGGTTTGTACCAGTCGCGCACCGTCCCGACCTGGCCTTGCCATGGCGTCGCCGGATCCGCGATCTTTTCGATAAACGCGCAAAATCGTTTCCAATCCATTTTCGCGGCCTGGGGCACTTCGAAGTACGCGAGACTTTTGAAGTTGTGTGCCTTGCCTTCGAAGTGTTCGAGGGCCTGTGCGGCAATCGCGGGCCCGATCCCCGCCACCAGCTTCAGCACGCGAAAACCCGCCACCGAGTTTCGCGGATTGTCGGCCCAACGCAGGATGGACAGCATGTCCTTGATGTGCGCCGCTTCCAGAAACTTCAGGCCGCCGTATTTGACGAAGGGGACGTTGCGCTTCGTCAGTTCGACCTCGAGCACGTCGCTGTGATGCGAGCTGCGGAACAGGATGGCGTGGCGCTTCAGCGAGCCGCCCACCTCGCGCGTCGCCAGGATCTTGGTCACGATGTATTCGGCCTGTGACACCGCGTCGTCGACCGTGATGTACAAGGGCTTCTGCGCCGACTGCCGCAACCCCATCAGGGTCTTGCGATGCTGCCGCGATCCCTCCGACATGAGGGCATTCGCGCAATCCAGGATTTGCTGCGACGAGCGGTAGTTCTGGGACAGGACCACCATGTCGGCTTTGGGCGTGTAGCGTTCGGTGAAGCCCAGGATGTTCTCGACGGCGGCCGCGCGGAACGAGTAGATGGCCTGGGCATCGTCGCCGACCACGGTTACGCCCTTGCCGTCGGGCTTCAGGGCGTGAACGATTTCACCCTGCAACGTGCTGGTGTCCTGGTATTCGTCGACCAGCACGTGATCGAAGTTCTTCGACAGGCTTTGCGCGAGCGCCGGCGTCTGCATCATGACGTGCCAGTACAAGAGCAGATCGTCGAAGTCCAGGACGTTGTTCTTTTGTTTGCGGCCGACGTACTCGCGGTAGATGCGCGTCAGATCCTGTTCCCATTCCCTGCACCAGGGATACTGTTCTTCCAGGGTTTGCTTGAGCGGCAGCCGCGTGTTGACCCGGTAGGTGTAGATCGCGAGACAGGCGTCCTTGCGGGGAAAGCGCTTGTCCTTGGACGAAAAGCCCAGTTCGTGACGGATGACGTCCATGAGGTCTGCGGCATCGCCGCGGTCCAACACCGTGAAATTCGGGCTCAAGCCCAGGTGTTTGGCCGAGAGCCGCAGAATGCGGCTGCCCACGGAGTGAAAAGTGCCCGACCACAAGAGCCGCGAGGCGACGCTCCGGTCTCCCGCCTTGCCGCGCTGCTCCATGGCCTCCGCCACGATCTTCTGCGCGCGCCGAGTCATGTCCTGCGCCGCTCGCCGCGTGAACGTCAGCATGAGAATGCGCGCCGGATCGACGCCGTTCAGCACCAGGTGCGCGGCACGGTGCGCGAGCGTGTTGGTCTTTCCGGTGCCGGCGCCTGCCAGGATGAGCAACGGACCGGCTTCGACCCCCTTGTCCTGCGGAATGGCCGTGCCGAAGGTGGCTGCCCGACGTTGTGACGGATTCAATTCGTCGAATGCGCTGGTGCTTTTCGCCTTCATCATAAAAAACTACGCCGTTGGCCTGTACATATATCCAGATCTTGACATAAAACGCTGGAAGACTCCCCAAGCATCGCGCATCCAATGCGGCGCGCGCGAGGAGCCAGGTCACATGCGCCAGATTTTCAAGTCGCGAAGCAGCGCGGAGTATGCCGCCGGATGCTCGCTGTCATACATCCACCGCGGCCCGCCGATATCGAGGAACGCGGGCGGCAACCCGGCGGTTTGCTTCACTTCTTCCGCCAACCCGCCGGCCGCGTCCAGGTGTCCCGGATGCCGAACCCGCGCCTCGAATCGGCGCAGGATCACAGCGGTGGAGGCGTGGCACCAGACTTGCGCAGTGCGCGCGCCCGAACGGGCCTGGGCCTCGAGCACGCCGGCTGCGTGCCCGGCACGCCAATTCCCTTCGAGCAGGCAGGAGAGGCCTGCGTCAAGCTGGGTCTCCGCCATTCGCAGCTGGGCCGCGAAACAGGCGTCGCTCAACCGCCGGGAGCGTTCGCGGTCGCTGAAGCCGAGGACGTCGAACAGCGCCTCCTTGATGTCGTCCTTGCTTAAGATGGGCACCGACAATTCGGCCGCCAGCCGACGCGCCAGCGTCGTCTTGCCGCTGGCGGGGCACCCCAGGATTATGATCAGATCGGCCATTGAAGGAATGACATGCTGAAACCAACGCCAATTTCAAGCAAGCCGCTGCGCCGCGGACGCATCATCGAGGTCTCCACCGAGGTCCTGCGGTATTCGAACGGCCGCGAGCACGAGCTCGACCTGGTGCGCCATCCGGGCGCGGCCGCCGTGGTGGCGGTGGACGGCTCGAATCGCGCGTGTTTCGTCCGTCAGTACCGGCATGGCATCGAGGATTTCCTGTGGGAGATTCCGGCCGGCAAACTCGACCCGGGCGAGGCGCCGTTCGACTGCGCCGTGCGCGAACTGGCCGAGGAAACGGGCGTGGCGGCGCGCAACTGGACGCCGATGGGACGGTACTTTCCGGCGCCCGGAATCCTTACGGAAGTGATCCATTTGTACCTGGCGCGCGAACTTGAAGTTGGCGCGGCATCGCCGGATGTCGACGAGGAACTGGAGCTCGAATGGGTGCCCCTCGGCGAGGCCTTGGGACGGGTGCTGCGCGGCGAGTGGAACGACGGAAAAACGGCCATGGCGCTGGCGCGCGCGCAATATCACCTGCAACTGTGACGCGGCACATACTTTGGGGACTTTAGGGTTGACTAAACTTCCCCATGACCTAAAAAGGTGGCGTGAGCGACGATAACTCAAAACTCAAGCCAGGCACCCGCGACGCGCCGGCCACCCAATCTTCCGGGCTGACGCGAAACAACAGCGGTCGCGTCAAATTCGATGACCGCGGCAACGCCGTTTGGGAATGGTCGGTCGCCACCGGCGCGTTCGCGACCGATATATCGACGTCCCGGCTCAAGAAATTGGAAAACCAGACCCTGTCACTGGCTGACGAGACGCCGCCCCCGGCAAACGGCATCGTCAAGCCCAACTCCAAGGGCGTCGCACAGGGGTATAGCCCCTACGATAGCGGCCTCCTGGCCAAGACCGCCCGCCCGCCGGCGAAGAAAAAAGATCTCCGTCGCCTCGGCGAATTCCTCAAGCTGCGCGAGCAGGCGACCCGGAACAAGCGGGACGAGGACTAAGTCGGCAGGAAGCCGACTTGAACGCCGCGAACGCGGGTGCGACGCATGCGTCGCACGGGTAGCCATGGGCGCAACGCATGCGTTGCGCGGGTGACCATGGATGGTCACCCAGGGCTTGCGCGCAGCAGGGACAGCGTAGCGCAATGCCCGCAGGGCGAGGCGCAGGAGCGCCGAGTATTAGCCTCTCGACTTAGGCGAGCAGGAGTCCGCGACTCAGGCGAGAGCATGCCGCAGTTTCGCCGCCGCTCCCAAGCGATAGAATTTTCGAAGTTCCCGCAGCAGCGCCTCGATGCGCGCCTCGCCCCGTTGCACGAAGCGCCGCTCGAGCCGCCGGCAATATTGAGCCGCACAGCGGTGCGCGGTTCGATAGCGATGATATTGATCCGGTTCGAGGCGCGCGTCGAAGCTCACGCGATCGAACAGCCGCGGATGCACCTGGGACGGATACGTCCCGCCTTGCTGATGGGCAACGAGAAACACCGTTGCGGCATATTTGTCCACTTCGGCCTGGGTCTCGAGTTCCAGCAGCGACACCGGCGCATCGCGGCCGAGACGCCATGTGGCGTACACGAAGTGACTGACGCCTTCGAGCGCCGTGCAATAGTCGGCCAGATTATTTTCGGTCAGTGCGCCGAGCGGATCGGTCTGTTCGAGCCGCTGCAGCAAGCCGGGGTCAAGATACAACGCCACGCCGGCGCCGTCGGCGCTCTCCGCCACGAGCAATACCTCGTCCAGAATCCGCCTGTCGTTGTCGGGAGTGATTCCGCGCAGGGCGCTGCGGTCGGTGACCAGGAAGTCGTGCACATCGTACTTGACCTCCACGTCATATAGACGGCCCAGGAGCGACTGCATACCACGGAGCACCGTACTCAAGGCCTAATGCTCGCGCCGGCAGCCGCCCTGCTTCACCGGACGCACGCCGAGCTTGTGGAGGAGGCCATGGGCGCGGGGACTGCCGGTCTTCATCCACACTTCGTACAGCCGCAGGATGTCGGCGTCGGTGTGCCGGTACGACATTTCGCTCACCTCGTTGAGCGCATCCACGAGGCGCTGGAACTTTTGCGCAAGCTGGGCGTAGATGGCCGCGACGCAGCGGCCCGACATGGAGCGCTGCATCGTATCCGCGAGCGAACTGTAGGCGTTGCCTCCCATCGCGATGTGATAGTCGATGTCGATCAACTTGCGGGCGAAGCTGCGCGCGAAGAAACCGGCCACGAACAAGGAGACGTCTCCGAGGCGCTGCAGGCTGCGCTGCCGGGCGATGGCGGTGGGAGCCTCGAGCGCTTCGGCGAGCATGTGTGCCAGGGGCTTGATGCGCAGCCCCTCCGGGGTGCGCTCGTAGAGCGCATCGGCGCGCGAGAACATGGTCAGCAGATTGACGACGTACTGTTCGGCCTGTTCGTCGATGTCCAGACGCTGGTTCTCGCTCGCGGCGTGAAACGCGTCACGAAAAAATTCGCGCAGCGAACTCACGGCTACCAAAGATCCTGCAGACATTGCTTGCATGCTCGGCGTCCTTTATGTGACTGACATCATCCTATCGACGGTGCAGCATGCATGTGAAGTTACTTTGTTCACGTTTTCCTTCGCCAATGCTCATGGAACCGACACCATCCTATCGACACTCAAGCATGCAAGTGAAGTAGGAAAAACACCCTAGTTCACGGTTTCTTTTGCTTATATTGAAATCAGCAGTCACACGGCTAGGCTGCTAAGCGCAAATGCATCAACGTGGTGCTAAAAAATGTCGTCAAGCGTCGTTATAGTGCGCGCCGGCGGCGCGAACTGCGCGGGCCACGCCCTTGCGTCCCGGTTGAGCCATACGGCCTGCATGCCGGCCTGCGCAGCGCCGACCACGTCTGCCAGAGGATCATCGCCCACGTGCAGCACGTCGATGGGCGGCACGCCTGCCGTGCGCAGCAGATGCGCAAATATTCGCGCATCGGGCTTGGCCGCACCCGCGGCCGAGGCGGTGACATGGCCGTCGAACAGATGGGCGATACCGCAGCGCTCGAGATCGGCGTTGCCATTGCTGAGCGCAAACAGCCGATACTTCGCGCGCAGGCGCTCGAGCGCAGGGCGCACGTCCGAGTAGAACTCGACGCGATTGCGCTCGCTCAAAAAAATCTCGAATGCGTCGTCGGGCGCCGGCCCCTCGGGATATCCCGCCGTCTCGAACATCTCCGCGAGCGCCTGACGGCGCACGAACGTGAGGTCGTGGCTTTTCTGCGGAAACCGCTCGGCAACGCGGGCGCGCAAATTGCGCATCGAATCGACGGTAAGTCCCAGCACCGCACGCGGGTGGTGCTCGCGCAGCCACGACAGAAGCGCGGCTTCGGCGGCCGCGATGAGCGGGCCCGCCGGCCACAAGGTGTCGTCCAGGTCGAAGCTGATGACTCGCGGTGCATTCATCCCGAGATTGTATCGCGGCCGGGCTACAATATCGGTCAGGGGATATTTTGGAGAAGAAGACATGGTCGCCGATCGCTTGATTGCTCTATCGCTGCTAGCCGCTTGCGTTTTCCCGACGCCTATTTTTCCGGCGCCGGCCGCAGGGCCGGCCGCCGAGCGCATCGCCTACACGCTGCGGACCACGGACATGGAGTCGAACAAAGGACGCACCGCTATTTGGTTGCTGGACACGCGCAAGCGCAACGCGCAGCCGGAGCGCATGACGGACGTCGCCGCGACTGCCGGTTCCGCCGAGTGGAGCGCCGACGGCAACAGCCTCTACTATCTCTCGAATCGCAGCGGATCCAACCAGGTCTGGCGCGTTCGCGCGCGCGGCGACGCACCCCGCGACGACGCCGTGCAGGTCACCCACCTGCCCCTCGACGTCGACAGTTTCCGCGTTGCTCCGAAAGGCGACCGGATTTTGGTCAGCCTGGAGGTGTTCATCGACTGTCCGGACCTCGCCTGCACCAAACAGCGGCTGGAGACGGCGGCCCATTCCGCCGCACGCGGCGTCTTGTACGACAAGCTCTTCGTCCGGCACTGGGACACGTGGAGCGACGGCCGCCGCTCGCAGCTGTTCGGCATGGCGCTCGACGACGCGGGCCTCGCGAACGGTACGCCGCTGCTCCTGAGTGCCGGGATCGATGGCGACGTTCCCGGCAAACCCTTCGGCGGGCGCGAGGATTTCGCATTCAGTCCGGATGGGCGCGAGGTCGCGTTCTCGGTGCGCGCGGTCTCCATCGGCGAACCATGGTCCACCAACTTCGATATCTATGTGGTTGCAGCCGACGGCGGCGGAACGCCGCAGAATCTGACCGCCGACAATCCCGCCTGGGACGGGCAACCGGCCTTCTCTCCAGACGGATCGCAGCTTGCCTATGTCGCCATGGAGCGCGCCGGTTTCGAAGCGGACCGATTTCATCTGGTACTGCTCAATTTGAAATCGGGCAGGAAGCTGCCGCTCACGCAGAACTGGGATCGGTCGATCTCGAGCTTCGCCTGGTCTCCCAACGGCAAGACGCTCATCGCCACGACCGACCACCTGGGGCAGCACCCGCTATGGGCCATCGACGCCGTCACCGGCAGAACCTCCGCGATCACCGGCGACGGTGATGTCGAGGCGTTCGTGGTCGGACAGCAGCAGGTGTTCTACACGCAGAGCAGCCTCGGGGCTCCGGCAAACCTCTACGCCGTGGGATTTGCCGGCGGCAAGCCGCGCAGCCTCACCCATCTCAACGAGGCAGTCCTCGCCCACCGCACGATGAGCACATACGAGCAGTTCAATTTCGCGGGCTGGAACGATGAGAATGTCTTCGGCTATGTGATGAAGCCGGCGGATTTCAGGCGCGACAAGCAATATCCGGTGGCGCTCGTGGTGCACGGCGGACCGCAGGGGAGCCTCGCGAATCTGTGGCACTGGCGCTGGAACGCACAGACCTTCGCCGGCGCCGGATACGCAGTGGTATTGATCGATTTTCATGGATCGACGGGCTATGGCCAGGCGTTTACCGATTCGATCAGCGGCGACTGGGGCGGCAAGCCGCTGGAGGATCTCAAGCGGGGACTCGCGGCCGCGATCAAGCAATACCCCTGGCTCGACGGCGACCGGGTGTGTGCGCTCGGCGGATCCTACGGCGCCTACATGATGAATTGGATTGCGGGCCAGTGGTCTGATCGGTTCAAGTGCCTGGTCTCGCACGACGGGATCTTCGACAATCGAAGCATGTACTACTCCACCGAGGAATTATGGTTTCCCGAGTGGGACAACGGCGGCCCCGAGTACGTGAATCCCGCCGGCTACTCGAAGCACAATCCGATCGACTTTGTCGACCACTGGAAGACGCCCACGCTCGTGATTCACGGCCAGCTCGACTACCGCGTTCCCTTCGAGCAAGGGCTTGGCGCCTACACCGCCCTGCAGCGGCGCGGCATTCCCAGCGAACTCTTGTACTTCCCGGACGAGAATCACTGGGTGTTGAAGCCGGCCAACAGCATCGAGTGGTACGACACGACCATCGGGTGGCTTAATAAATGGACCCGGCAATGACCCATGTCACCGCACGGATTGCCCGGGCTTAATAAATGGACCCGGCAATGACTCATGTCACCGCACGGATTGCCCGGGCTAAATAAGTGGACCGGGCAATAGGCCGCGATCAAGACTCGACGCCGCGCCAGGCGGCCGGATAGGCGGTGCCCAACTGCAGAATCCGGTTGAGCACATCGCGATAACGCATCCCGGCGGTGAGCGCGGACTGCGCGAAATCTTCGGCCATGGAAATGTTGGGATTCGCGTTGGCTTCGAGCGCGTACAGGGTGCCGTCGCCGCGCAGGCGGAAGTCCATGCGCGCATAGCCTGTCAGGTGCAACGCGCGAAAGATCCGCTTCGAAAGCTGCTCGAGACGCGCCATCGTGCCCTCCGGAAGGTCGGCGGCGGCCGCGGTGGTGATGCCGTATTTCTCTTGATAGCGGCGGTCCCACTTGACCTTGCGGGTCGCGATGGCCGGCAGACTTTCCGGCAGGCTGCCGAACGTCATTTCCCACACCGGCAGCACCTTCAGGCGATCGTTGCCGATCACTCCGACGTACAGCTCGCGCCCCTCGATATACTCCTCGACCAGTGCATCCGAGTGGGTCTGGCCGTGGATGAAGGAGATCCGCTCCTTGAGCTGCCTCTCATCGGCGACCACCGAAGCATGCGCGATCCCGAGCGAAGCGTCCTCGGTCGAGGACTTCACGAACATGGGATACCGCAGCCTGCTCGGTATGCGCGGCCTCCTGCCGCGGGGAAACACCATGAATTGCGGCGTGGGTATGCGGTGATAGGAGAGAAGCTGCTTCGACAACACCTTGTCGCGGGACAGCAGCATGCCGCGTGGGTTGCAGCCGGTGTAAGGCTGGCGCATCAATTCCAGAAACGCCACCACATGCTGGTCGTAGGTGCCGATGCCGTCGAATTCCTCGAGCAGATTGAAGACGATGTCGGGTTTCCAGTCGATGATTCCGCGCCTTAGTTCCGACAGGCTGTCGGAGAGCCCCAGGGGCAGGACATCATGCCCGGCCGCCTTCAGATGCGTGATGACGTCGTACTCGGTGCGCCATTCGTCGATTTCCTTTTCAGTCGCGCCCACCAGGGAATCCGGCGGCACGAGGGTCGCGTGCACGAGCACCAGCGTTCGCAGCTTCCTCACAGCGCGACTCGCGGCAATTGCCGCTCTTCGTAGGACTCCGCCAGCCGCGCGATCACCCAGACCAGCTGCGCTCTGAGCGCGCGCCGCGAGCCGCGCACATAGAGATCCAAGCTCTCGCACCGGTCGACCATCAACCGCAGGACCTGATGCACGAGATACTCGCTGAACGCTCCGCTGCGCACGATCTGCTGTCGCAAAGGGTTCCGCAACTCGCGCAGCACGCTGGCGGCCTTCGGCGCAGACCTGCGCCGCGGCGCCGTGGTGAATACCTTGAGCAACAGCTCGTCGGCGCCGGATCGGCGCGGTATTCGGTAACGGGCCAGCTTGTCCTCGTAATGCTGGCGCAGGGTGCGCACCTCGTCGGCGACATCCTCGATGCACGTTCGATCGGCCACGGGCGGCTTCACATCGCCGATCTCGGCGGCGAGACCGTCGATATATTCGAGCTTGGCGAATGCCGGCCAGCCCAGGTATTCCCGCCGCCAGGGCGAGTTGGGCTTGAGCCAGACCGCGAAGGTCTCGGCAAAGTCCTCCGTCGGATGAGCCTGGGCATACCACGCACCCAGATGCTGCACGAAGCGGCGGCTTCCCGGCCGCGGACGGTAGGTGTCCGGATACGGCAGCGACGCGGGACCGAAGACGTCGCGCCAGTGCCGCCGGCGCCTCAAGCGATACGCAGAATCGATGGCATGCCCGGCCTCGTGCCGCAGGATTCGCATCAGCCAGTTGCGGTTGCCGCCTTCGACCTCACGCATGAAGCGCCGTTCGATGCTCATCAAACGCCGGTGCGCCAGGTAGAATGGAATCGCGATTCCGGGGACGCCGTCGGGGGAAAACCACTCCTGAGCCAGCCAACAATGCGGCCTGAAACGGATACCGCGCGTCGCGAGTTCCCGGTATAACCGTTCGATCGCCATTTCGAGATCCGTACCCTCGATCGTGAGATGCAAATCGCAGAACCGCAGACTGAGCAATTGGTCGTCCGACAGCCTTTCCCACGCCAGGCGTTGCCGCCGGGTATGGCGGGAACGAGCGGCGGGACGGGAGTTCGGCATGGGTAAATGTTACATTTAAATATCGGCCAACGGGACCGTGTTACGCGAGCGGCTGCCGCGTCCCGGAGCAGCGGAAGTCTACATTTGAATTATTCCAGCCCGCTCGAACCGGTGCCGGCCGGCGAGCTGACCGTCCAGGTGGTGCGTAGCGTCGCGGGCGTGGCGCAGCTCGAGAGCGACTTTGCTCGTCTCCAGTTGGTCACCGGCAACACGCTGCCCTTCGCTCTGTTCGAGTGGCACTTCGCGTGGTGCCGCCATTTTCTCAGGCAGGAACGAGCGGTGGAGGATCAGCCCATGTTTCACGTGGTGCGCAACCACGTGGACACCTGCGTCGGCATCGTCCCGCTCATCCTCACGCGGCGGCGCGTGGGGGGACTGAATTTAGCCACAGCGGGCCTGCTCGGCGCCGATCCGGCCATCACCGAGATTCGCTCATCGTTGGTGCAGCCCGGCTACGAAGCCGCGGTGGCCGAGGCAATGGGGGTCAGCCTGGCGAACTCTCGAGACTGGGATTGGATCCACTGGATGGGCCCGCCCGACTTGTTCAGCGCGGCCTTGGGTCGCCAGCGAGGCCTTGACTGGCAGCCCGCCCCGCCGAGCTATGTTCTCGACCTCCCGACGACCTGGGAAGAATTTCGCGCCGGGCTGAAACGCAACATCCGCGAATCGCTGCGCCATTGCTACAACTCGCTGAAGCGGGACGGCCATGCCTTCGTGATGACGCTGGCCAGCAGCCCGGACGCGGTCAGGGAGGGATTGGAGGTGCTGTTCGTCCTGCACGCGCTGCGCGCCGCCATGCCGAGCAGCATCGAACATCCGAACCGCTTTGCGGGGGCCGGTCTGCGCCAGTTTCTGCATGAAGCCTGCGGCGAACTCGCGGCGCGCGACATCGTGCGCTTGTTCCAGCTCACGATCGGCGGACGGGTCGTCGCGTCGCGGATCGGATTCGAGATCGGCGACAGCCTGTACTTGTACTATTCCGGCTTCGATCCGGACTGGTCCAAGTACAGCGTCATGACCACCACCGTCGCGGAAGCCATCAAGTACGCGATTGCGCGCGGCCTCAAGACCGTCAACCTATCCCCGGGAAATGATGTCTCCAAGACCCGTTGGAGCCCACGCGAGATACCGCAGCAAATCGCCAACGAGCGCAGCGGCCGCCTCAGGTCCCGGCTGGTGCGTTACGCATACGTCAAGGCACGATCGCATGCAGGGCTCCAGGGCTGGCTGTTGAATCGGCTGATTCCGGGCCGGCGCCACTGGGACTGACATTCCGCTGCCGTTCGAGTCCCGCGAAATCGAACGATGTGGGATCCGCGAGCTGCGAGGCCGAGGCGTTGCAGATGCTCGAAAAGATGGACTCGACGCGGCCGGGAAACTGCACGTCCCATTCCTGCAGCATCTTTTTCACCACCAGCCGCTGCATGTTGGTCTGCGAACCGCAGAGAGTGCAAGGAATGATGGGAAATTCACGCGCTGCGGCGTAGCGCGCAATCGCCCGTTCCGCAACATAGGCGAGCGGCCGGATCACGATGTGCCGCTTATCCTCGCTCAGAAGCTTCGGCGGCATCGCCTTGAGCCGGCCGCCGAAAAACATGTTGAGGAACAGCGTCTCCACGATATCGTCTCGATGGTGGCCCAAGGCGATCTTGGTGATGCCGTTTTCAGCTGCATACCGGTACAGCGCGCCGCGGCGCAGGCGCGAGCACAGGCCGCACATCGTCTTACCGGCAGGGATGACGCGCTTGACCACCGAATAGGTGTTTTGTTCGATGACATGGAACCGAACGCCCAGCCCGGTCAGATAACGCGGCAGGACGTCGGCCGGAAACCCGGGTTGCTTCTGGTCGAGATTGACGGCGATCAGCTCGAAGCTGATGGGCGCGCTGCGCTGCAGGCTCAGAAGGATGTCGAGCATCGTGTACGAGTCCTTGCCGCCCGACAAGCACACCATGACGCGATCGCCGTCGGCGATCATGCCGAAATCGCCGATCGCCTTGCCCACCAAGCCGCGCAGCTGCGCCTGCAGCTTCTTGAAATTGTTCGAATGGCGAGGCGCGTCCGCGGTCACGGAGCCTCCAGATACTTGGCTTCCAAATACCGCAGGTAGGCCGCTGCGGTCAGTGGTTTCCCGGTCGCCTGCTGCATCAACTCCTGCACGGGCAGCCGGGCACCCACGCCGTGCACGTTGTCGCGCAGCCAATCCATGACACCGCCGAACTGCCCTGCCGCGATCTCCGCGTCGAGCGACGGCCGTTCGGCGCGCAGCGCCTCGTTCAATTGACCGGCGATGACGGCGCCCAGCGCATACGACGGGAAGTAGCCGAAATGCCCCACGGCCCAATGGATGTCCTGCAAGCACCCCTCCACATCGTTGGCGGGCGTGATACTGAGCCGCTGCTCGAGATTGGCATTCCAGGCCTCCGGCAGGTCGGCCACCGGCAATGCGCCGTCGAGAATCTTCTTCTCGAGTTCATACCGCAGCATGATGTGTACGGGATAGGTGAGTTCATCCGCGTCCATGCGAATCAGACTGCGCTTCACGCGCGTGAGATGCCGGTAGAGATTGTCCTCGCTCCATTCCGGACCGCTCACTTGCAGATATTTTTCCAGCAGCGGCTTCAGATATTTCACGAAGGAACGGCTGCGGCATAGGTTCATTTCGAAAAGCAGCGACTGGCTTTCCTCGAGCGCGAGGCCGCGGTCGCGCCCCACCGGCTGGTCGCGCCACTTCAGCGGCAGGCCCAGGTCGTACATGGCGTGGCCGGTCTCGTGCACCGCGCCCAGCAACCCGGAAAAGAGGTCGTTCGCGTCGAAGCGCGTGGTCACCCGGATGTCGCCGGGAACGCCCTCGGTGAACGGATGTTCGCTCTCGTCGAGGCGCCCGCGATCGAAGGGGAATCCCAAAGCCTTGAGCACGTCCATCGCCAGCGACCGCTGACGCGAGATGCTGAACTTTCCGACCAGGGGAATCGGAGCGCGGTCGGCCTGCACTTCAATGGCCTGATTGATGAGACCGGGAAGCTTGCGCGACAGCGCCTTGAAGATGGTGTCGATATCCGCCGTCGAGATGCCCGGCGTAAACGCGTCCACCAGGGCATCGTAGGGTGCCAGCCCCCGCGCCTGACCCAGTAGTGCCGCCTTGTCGCGCACCAGGTGGACGACTTCTTCCAAATGCGGAGCGAAGATCTTGAAGTCGTTGGCTTTGCGGGCCTCGACCCAGAAGACTTCAGCGCGGGCCGTGGCCTTCGCCAGGCGTGCGATCAACGAAGGCGGGGTCGCGATGGCATGGTCGCGCTGGCGCCGCATTTCACGTAGGTTTGCGAGCGGCCAATCCTCCAACTGCGAGGAGCCCGCTTCCGCGCGCTCGATCAGGCGCGCCACCTTCGGCGTCGTGAGCAGGGCGTGATGCTCGGTCTCGAGCGCCGCTAACTGCTCCCCGCGTACATCGGCACTTCCGCGGGGCATCATCACCGCCGCATCCCAGCGCAGCAACGACAGCGCGCCGCGAAACGCATGGAGTCGGCGAAACTCTTGTTCTAATTGTTCGTAGGGTGAGAGGGCCATCAGCGGTGCCTTGTATTTCGGCTCGGCAGCTTACCACAGGGAGGCCGTATTTTGCCCGCTTAGCTGAAGCAAATTCCTTTTACTTCAATGAGTTACAAATGATGCGCTGATGCGCTGGCGCGCGGGTTGAAGGTTGGCCGAGTTGCGGGTGATTTGTTACCCACTGAAATCAATTTCCATTGGGTAACAACCCCGAATTCCATCGGATAACCCGGGCGGCTTTCGCCGCGTCGCCGCGTAGTTCTAAATCATTGTCACCGCAGCGCTTTCAGTGAGAATACGCCTCGCTGCTGAAACGGCACTTCGCGCAGCAAGGGCAGATCGATGCCGGCCGCGCCGGTCAACTCGTAGTCGATGTCGTCGGAATGCTGATCCGTGCTTTGCTTCAGCTTGAAGAGGACCATCGCCAGGTTGGCGCTGATGGTCATGTCGAACTCGGAGGACCCATGCGCAGGCACCACGAAGGGGCGGTTGCTGACGCCGCTGGCCACCCGCTCGCCCAGGACGCTCAACTCTGCGTGCAGGCCGGTGACCGGCAGAGCGCGGTCATTGGGATTCTGGACGTTGAATTTGACCAGGAAGTTCTGTTGCAACAAGTTGCCGCCGGCGAACTCGATGCCGGCCACCGACAGGATCGGCTTCTCGAAGTGCGGCGCCACGAGAGAACACGCCGCTATCCACGCCGCGAAGAGCGGCAGCAACAACCATTTGGGGATCCGTGGCACCATGCGGAAATGATACCGGTAATACACCAGCGCCGGTTTCCGACCCACCGCCGGTTCCCGGCGCATCCTCGTCGGATACCGGCCGCTGCGCTCATCGCCCTCCTGTTGACGGTCTGGCAGGCGGGACCCAGTACGGCGAACCCAACCCAATCCGCCGCGCCCGCAGGAGCGGAGCCGCCCAATGCGACGGGGACTCTGGGCTCTTCACCGCCGGCCGATTGCCTCGAATCCGGCGACGGCTATTTTCGCGCCCGCATCGCCGGCGCCATCGACGCCAAGATCAATTGGCCGAACAGCGGCACGCGGTGCCAGGGAGAATCCAAGAGCATGCCTCCCGGCGTGCGCATGAGCTTTCAGCGCAGCGGCCAACCCAAGCCGGATTTATTGTTCGTTTTTGGTCTCACCGGCGTTCGCGAGGGTCAGCCGGTCCACGCGGCGGGCGCCAACCTCACGCTCATCGTTCAAGGCACCCCTAAAATTTTCGGCACTCTCGGCGACTCGCGCTGCACGGTGGATTCACTGACTCAGCGCCGCCTGCGGACCCCGGGCGCCTACCGCGTCGAGGCCCGCGGCTTTTGCACACAGCCCGCGCGCGAGGTGCGGGGCACGGATGAGGTGCTCGTTCGGACCTTCGAGTTTGCAGGCCTGGTCAACTATGAAACGGCGGCGGGTGCCGGCGCAGCCGAGTCCGGCATCGCGGCGCAGGCGAGGCACTAGACTCGGCACAGGCGCTAGCGGCTCGCCTGTTCGCGTTTCTTCAGGCGGATCTCGAACAGCTTCGGCCAATTCTTGCCGGTCACGAACAAGCGGTCGCCCTTGGCGTCGTACGCGATCCCGTTGAGCACGGAGTCGGGCCCGGACACGCTATCCGATGGACGGAGCAGGCCCGCTAGATTGATGACGCCGAGGACGCGACCGTCCTTCGGGTCGATACGCGCGATCCAGTTGGTCTCCCACACATTGGCATAGATCTCGCCTTTCACCCATTCCAGCTCATTGACGTTGTGCACGGGCTTGCCGTCGAGAGTTACTTGAATCCGGTTCGTTTCATGCAGCGTCTCGGGATTCAAGAATCGCAGCGCCGGCGTACCGTCGCTCATGATGAGCTGCTTCCCGTCCTGGGTCAGCGCCCAGCCCTCGCCCTCGTAGTGGAATTCGCGCTGCACCTTGAGGCTCGCGAGGTCGTAGACGAAACCCACGTGCGACTTCCAGGTCAGGCTGATGAGGTGGCGGCCCCAATTGACGATGCCTTCCCCGAAGTATTGCTCGGGAACGTCGATCTTCTGCACCACGGCTCCGGTGTCGATCCGCACCTTGCGGATGGTCGAGTGCTGCTCCAGGCCCGTGCTCTCGTACAAGAAGCCGTTCAAATAGAACAACCCTTCGGTGTAGGCCGACACATCGTGCGGATAGGTATGGACGACGTCCACGTCATAGATCGGAACGGACGCTCTCGCGGTGACGCAGATCAGGGCAGAGAGAACGAATGTGAACGTCAAGCTTCGCATGTGACTGATTGCAGTCGAGTGTAACGCCTGGCGCTCGCGAGGGTGCTCTTACATCGGCCCGGGGTGCTCTGACAACGGCTCAAGAGGGCCACCTACAGACAGGCCTCGTACATGTTGCTGGAATACTACACCAGGAAAAGCGCCACCTCTGCTTGGTCGCCTTTCACAATTAACCTCGGTTCTGCGCTGTCGTTCCCGCCTAATCGAGTTGTTGCTTTTCTGCAATTGTAGGGAGTATCAGCATGCAGCGAGTGCTTTTAGGTAGTTTGATTGCGGCGGTAGGCTTTGCCTCGGGCAGCGCCGTCGCGGCCGACGATTCCGGGGCATGGTACATCAGCCCGATGGGGCAATACCACGACTTGGATCGCGGGCGGATCTCCAAAGACAACTTCGGTGCGCAGATCGGGTTGGGGTACAACCTACTCCATGGTTTCGCCGTCGAAGCCGATGTCAACCGCGCGAATTTCAGCATCGGCGGATCGACCGTCGAACAGCGCCTGACGGGCTATTCGCTCGACGTCATCAAGAAGTTCTTCCCCGATTCGGTCATGCGCCCGTACTTATTGGTGGGGGCCGGCGAGATGGACGACACGCTGACGAAATCCCCACGCACCTTCAACACGTTTCTCGCGGAGGCCGGCGTCGGCTTGCTAACGGGGTTGGGAGACCAGACCGGATCGACCCGGGTGCAGCTGCGCACCGAGGCCAAGTACCGTGTGGAGTGGGCCAATCCCGGTCTCTACGGCCCGAAAGATCCCTCCGATCTGATCTTCGGCATCGGCGTGCAAATGGAGTTCGGTGCTCCCGTACCGCCACCCCCTCCACCGCCACCGCCCAAGATCGTCGAGGTGCAGGCGCCGCAGCCTCCCCCGCCGCCGCCGCCGCCCGGCCCGGTCGACAGCGACGGGGATGGCGTGCCCGACAGCATCGATCAATGTCCGAACACGCCGAAGGGCGATCAGGTGGACTCCGTCGGCTGCACCATCAAGGATGAGATCAAGCTGCAGGGCGTCAACTTCGCCACCGGTTCCGCGGAACTCATCCCGACCTCCGATTTCGTACTGAGCTACGCGGTGTCGAGCCTGAAGAAAAACCCGACGCTGGTCATCGAAGTCGACGGGCACACCGACAGTGTGGGCAGCGCGCAGAAGAATCTGGCGTTGTCGCAGGCGCGCGCCGAATCGGTGATGCGGTACTTGAAGCAGCATGGCGTGACCAACACCATGACCGCGAAGGGCTACGGCAAGGATCGCCCCATCGCCGACAACCGGACATCCGACGGCCGTCTGCAGAACCGGCGCGTCACCCTGAAGATCGTCGGTTTGCAGTGATTCGATTCGCAATGCGAATTGGGCGCCCTCGAGTGCATGTGAATGCTCGGGGGCGCTACCTTTTTAGGGCTGAGTCCGCAGTCATCCCGCGCATCGCCGAAAACACGTCATTTTTTGCCCGGACACTGCCGACATAGACCTCTTGGTTCTTGAAATCGATGGACAGCGAGGCGACCGTACCCAGCACATCCATGCCGATAATCATGGCGGGCTCGTCCTGCATTCCCCAAACTTTGAAAATGTGAAATTCGCCGAACACCATTGCAACGTCGGTGATCCGTAACGAGTCGATGACAATCGGCGGCACGATTTGGATCTCACCGGGCTCGGTGTCCTGGGTCGCCCCGTAGACCGTCGTCATCATGGCCAAGACCCCGTGGGTCCGCCGCGCGCGCAGTGCATTGCGCAGCGCCAGATTGCCCAGCGTCCGCTCTGCCCCGGTATCGATGACCGCACGTACCCGGACCCCGCCGATTCGAGTCTCCAGGGTCATCAAGCCCCCGGCCAGACGCACGGCGTGAACTTTCATCGAATTGGCCCGCATCGCGGCCTCGACGCCTCGGGAAATGGTTACACGATTGCGTTGGAAATCAATGAGCAGACTCTTCTCCGTGATGGCCGCCGCGCCCAGAATTCCGTCTGCGCCCGCCATCACCGGCGCCCATACCACAGGCAGAGCGGTGCTTTCAATCGTCAGGTCGCCGGCTTGCAGCCGGTTAATCGTCACGAAGGACACCTGCGCAGTGCCCGTGATGCCGTCAAGAATGATCGAGGACAATTCCGCGGGTTGGAGCCCGAGCGAGCGCGCGAGTCCTGGTGAAATAGTCGAATGGTTGGCGCCGGTATCGACGATGAATCGGAAGGGACCCCGGCCATTGATCATCACCGGCACCACGACTCGCCCAATGTGGTCACGCGTCGTCGGCGACGCGAACAGCAGCGCATCGCCCCCGAGAGGCGCAATCGATCCCGGTTCCACCGCTTCGGGCAGCACGGTGTCCAAGGGTACCGCGGCCGGCGAGGCTTCGGTCGGGGATCCTCCCCCAAACAGCGCCCCCAGCAAGCACACATTGCACCATAAGTGGTGGGATGAAGGTGCCATATTACTTGCGGTATTATACACCCATAGCCGTACCACGATCCGCGGTACCGAGAGCCCACATACCGTGAATGCAACTTCCATCACAGAGCCCGAGGCACGTGCCTTGGCGGACGCCATTAACCAGGTCTCGAACAGCCAGGCGCCGGCGGAGGCACTGCAGCTCGTGGAAATGGCCTTGGCCCGTGCCCCCCAGCAGCCGATCGTGCTCAACGCGGCGGGCGGCCACATGTTTCGAACAGGCAACGCCCCTCGTGCCCGCGAGCTGTACGAACGCGCGCTTGTGAGCGACGGGAACTCCAAAGTGCTCTGGACCAACCTCGCTGCGGCGTGTCGCACCCTCGGGGATTTCGAGGCGGAGAGCGAGGCGCTGGAAAAAGCGCTGGCGCTCGAGCCGCGCTACGTACTCGCCTTGCTGCAGAAGGGCGACCTTATGGAGCGGCGGGGCAAGCCCAAGGCGGCTGCAACGGTCTACGAGGGAGCGCTCGCTGCGGCGACGCGTGCCCCGATTCCACAACAACTGAGCTCGGCGCTCGCGCATGCCCGGGATGTCGTGCTCGCAAACCGTCGCGATATGGAAGCATTCCTGGATCAGGAAATTGCGCCGGTGGTGCGTCAGCACGCTGCGGTGGACCAACATCGTTACAACGCCTGCCGCGACGTTCTCCTGGGCAAGCGCCGCGTGTATGCCAGTGAGCCCAAGAGCATGCTGTTCCCGTACCTGCCGGCCATCGAATTCTTCCCCCGTGAAAACTTCTCGTGGCTGGATGCTCTCGAAGAAGCGACCGACGACATCGCGGCCGAAGCCGTGTCGGTGTTGGTGACTGACCGCAGCGGCTTTGCCCCGTACGTCGACGTCCCGCCGGGGGCTCCAATCGACCAATGGGCGCCGCTCAACCGCTCAATGGACTGGAGCACCTACTCTCTCTGGCACGACGGAACACCCGTCGAGGACCATCTCGCCAAGTGCCCCAAGACCGCCGCGGTGTTGGCACGCTTGCCCCTGTGCGATGTCCCCGGCTGTGCGCCTGGCGCCTACTTTTCAGTGCTGCGGCCCCGTACCCGGCTTCCGGCGCATACCGGGACGACCAACACACGCTCCATCGTTCACCTTCCCCTGGTCATTCCTGAGGGGTGTGGTTTTCGGGTCGGCTCGCAGGTGCGTGCCTGGCAGAGGGGCAAGGCCTGGGTATTCGACGACACCATCGAGCACGAGGCATGGAATGACGGCGGCGAGACAAGAATCATCTTGATTTTCGACATCTGGAACCCGTTTCTGAGGGCCGAGGAGCGCGATCTGGTGCGTGCGTTGACCATAGGTGTTGGTCGCTACTACGGCGAAGACGCGCCGCAGTTGGGATCACGATGAGTTGGTCTCAGTACCGCAGGGTGTTGATCCTGGTCGCGCCGGTATGTCTGCCAGCGTTCGGCGGAACCGAGCCGCTCAATGATGGCCTACGTCGTTGCGCACGCGAGAGCGAGCAGACACAACGGCTCGCGTGCTTCGACGCTCTCGCAAGCTCGCTTCCGAAGCTCGAGGCCGATCAGTTTGGCATGACTGCCGACGTTGCACAGAAACGCAGTCCGGGCGTCTTCCGCCCAGCACAGCACGAGGCGCTCACCGGGAAGATAGTTGCCTTGCGCGAGGGAGTTCAGCGCCAATTGATATTCACGCTGGACAATGGCCAGGTATGGGCCCAAGTCGAATCCCGCCCGGGCATTCGTTTTGCCGTAGGGGATGCCGTTCGCTTGGAGCACGGAGCAATGAGCTCGCTCTGGCTCGCGGCTGACCACGAACGCAAGACCCGCGTCAAGCGAATCAGCTAACCGCGACGCTCGGACGCCAGCGGTGTAAGGGCCGCGACGATTTCAGCCACGACGGACTGCCAATTTCCCCTTCGCCGTTGCCTGAACAGCCGCATCGTTGGGTACCACGGGCTATCGCTGCGATCGCGGAGCCACCGCCATTCAGCCACAGCGGGAAGAGCGATCCACGTTGGTCGGGCGAGTGCCCCGGCGAGGTGCACGATGGAGGTATCGGTGCTGATGACGAGATCGAGGCTCGTCATGGCCGCCGCGGTATCGAGAAATGCATCCGGCCCGCGATCAAGCTCCGAGCCCAGGTCGAGCACACGGTCACGGAAGGTGACATCACCTAGCTGCTCCGATCCCGGTCCTTTCTGAAGGGAGACGAGGCTGACGCCGGAAACTTGCGCCAGTGGCGCGAGCTCCGCGAGCGGTATCGAACGCCCCCGCGCCCACATGAGCTGCTCGACGGCGGGATTACCCTGCCAGCAGATTCCAACGCGCAGTCCGGGAATTGCCTGCAGGCGAGCGGCCCATCTCGCGACGCGCTCTGGATCCGCCTTCAGGTAGGGGACGGCGGCCGGAATCGTAGCGAGATCGGTGCCCAATGCGAGCGGCAGGCTGAGTAACGGACAGTGATAATCCACCGACGGAATCCGCTCGCCACGAGCGATGATCTGAACGGTGCCCGGCAGCGAGCGCAGCAGAGCCGTGAGCGATGACATGACCTCGAAGACGATGTTGATTCCCTGCGACGCAAGCAGCGGCAGGTAGCGGCAGAAATGGATCGCATCACCCAGGCCCTGTTCCGCGTGCACGAGAAGCGTTTTGCCCAGCAGCGATTCCCGCCCGTCCCAGCGCGGCACGTCGAAGTCACGTGTTGGAACGGCCAGTGTCGGTTCCTGAAATCGCGCTTCATAGAGGGGCCACCCTTCCTTGAACCCCCCCACCGTGAGGTGGACAAACGCCAACGCAAAGCTCGCAGCCGGATCGGCGGGCTTGCGCGACAGGGCTCGCCGAAAACTCGCCATGGCTTCGTAGTAGCGGCCGAGAGATCTCTGTACAAGACCGAGGTTGTTGTAAGTGTCGGCTGATACCCCGCTCAGGGCCACCGCTCTTTGAAAGGTGATGAGCGCTTCCTCCGGCCGATCGAGTTCGACCAGTGCGGCACCGCGATTGTTCAGCACGTCTGGAAGATCTGACTGGATTGCCAGAGCACGGTCGAAGCTGGCCAGGGCCTCCTCGTAACGTTTCAGTCGCAGCAATGCGACCCCATGCTGAATATGCGCCTCCGCATCGTGCGGCAATTGCTCGATCGCTCTCTCCAGCGGCCTGAGCGCCTCGGAGTTGCGATGCAGGGCGACCAGCGCAGCGCCTCGGCCGATCAAATCCGGCGCGTGCTCACCACGCAGAGCGAGCAATTCGTCGTAGTCTCGCAACGCTTCGACATGACGGCCGAGCAGCGAGCACGCCACAGCGCGGTTGTGCAGCGTCTCCACGTTGCCCGGCTCGATGGCGAGCGCCAGCGTGTAACTCTGTAGGGCTTCAGGCAGGCGCCGGAGTTCCTTGAGGGCGTTGCCCCGGTTGTTATGTAGTGCCGCGTGATGCGGCTGCAGCGCGAGGGCGCGATCGAAGCCCTGGAGCGCGCGTTCATGGTTGCCGAGGCGAGCGGCAAGCATGGCGTGATTGTGGTGTGCGGCCGCGAGGTTGGGATCGAGCGCAATAGCTCGCTCAAAGCACGCCAGTGCGTCTTCCGTACGCCCGACCGCGTCCAACGCCACGCCAAGCTCCGCGTGTGCCGCGGCGTCTTGGGGAACGAGGCGCACCGCCTGGCCGTAGTTCGCCAGCGCCTCCTGCCGCCGTCCGAGCGCGGCAAGTGCGGACCCTCGCGTACGGTATCCACCGGGAAGGGACTGGTCCAGTGCAAGCGCGCGATCACAGCAGCGCAGCGCCTCCTCTTCCCGTCCGAGCGCGCGCAGTGCTTGGGCGAGGTTCAGGAGAACCGTTGGACGGTCGGGCTTGAGTTCCAGCGAGCGCGCCAGGAGACGGGCGCCGTGCAGATGATTTCCGAGCTGTCCGAGCGCGACACCGAGAAGCTGCATCAGATCCGGATCATCGGGGGCCCGGCGCAGCAAATTCTCATATGCCGCCACCGCCTCGCGCAGGCGCCCTGCGCGATGGTCGCGTACGGCTGACTCCAGCTCGCGGCGTTTGGTTGGGTCGATGGTGCTCATGCCTCAGTATCCGATACTTTTGCCCGTCGCTGCCACTCGGGTCATACTTGGATTGTGCTCTCCTCCGATCCCGAAGTGCTGCTGGCGCTTGCGCGGCAGGACCTGGCAAGCGGCCAGTTTGCCGCCGCAGAGGCGAAATGCCTGCAGGTGCTCGGTCCACACCACCATCACCCAGGCGCGCTGGAGGTGCTCGGGGAGATCCTCCTTTCTCAAGGGCGGCATGAGGACGCGGTACGAGTCTTCAATGCGCTCACGCTGCTGCAGCCGACGGTCGCCAGACATTGGCAAAATCTTGGCACCGTCCTGCGCCCGACCAGGCGATACGCGCAAGCCCTTGCGGCATTCGAGCGCGCGTTGCAGCTCGCTCCGCCATCGGCAGGCCTGCTGTACAACTTGGGCGCGTTGCAAATGGACCGTTTTGACTACACGGCGGGCCACCTCGCGCTGCGTGACGCCGTGGCTATTGAGCCGCGCAATGCAAGGATTCGTTTGACCTTCGCGCAGTGTTGCTACGATCTCGGACGGCGCGAGGAAGCCTTGGCTGCCGTGGAAGACTGGGAAAAGCTCGAAGGACTGACCGTCGAGCTCATCGTTCCGATTGCCCTTCTTCTCGTTGTGGCGGGAGCGCAGCGCCAGGCGCAGGCGGCAGTACAGCGTCTGCTGGCGAATCCTCCGCAGAAAGGGCGCGCCGCGGTAGGATTTGCGTTCATCCTTGAGCGCCTGCATCGTCTCGACGAGGCGCGTGCGGTAATGGAGCGCGTCGAGTTCAATGATCGGAGTCTCGACGCAGATCCCGAGAGGCTGCTGATGTGCGCGGTGTTGGCCGACAGGGCGAGGCAGCACGGGGAAGCCTACCGGCTCCTGAGCTTGGCGCTGAAGAGCCAGCAGGAATTCGTGCACCGGTACAATCTCCTCTACCCACTTGCCAAGGCTTGTGACGCGCTGGGGCGCTACGACGAAGCGTACGCCGCGGCCGAAGAAGCCCACCGCTCGCAGCATGCATTTCTCGAGGTCGTGAGGGGCAAGTCGTCCGAGGAGGACTCACAGCTTTGGTCGCTCACTGCGAACGAATGCGACCCGGCGGATGTTGCCGCCTGGGAGAGCGTCGGGCCCGCAATGGAAGACAGTCCGATCTTCATCGTGGGCTTTCCGCGCTCGGGGACGACTCTGCTCGAACAGGTTCTGGATGCACATCCCCTGCTCCAGTCCATGGACGAGCAGCCTTTTTTGCTGAGAGCCATCGTTGAAGTCACAAATCGAGGTATCGATTATCCGGCCGAGCTCGGCAAGTTGACGCAGGAAGCCCTCGACGACATCCGTGCGCACTACTGGGACCGTGCGCGGGAAAGGGCGCGTCTGCTTCCAGGCCGGCGACTGGTGGACAAGAACCCGCTGAACATGGTCTTGCTGCCGTTGATTCGACGGTTGTTTCCCAATGCACGCATCATTCTCACCATCCGTCATCCTTGCGACACCGTGCTGAGCTGCTTTCTGCAGCACTTCCGCTCAGATCTTGCGCTCCTGTGCCGTGACCTCCCGACACTGGCCAAGTCTTACTCCCGCGCCTTCGGCTTCTGGTATTCGCAATGGCCCCTGCTGCGCCCGGTTAGCTACGAGTTGCGATACGAACAGCTCGCCGCGGACCTCGCGACGGAGGTCGAAAAGCTCAGCCTGTTTCTGGAGTTGCCCTGGCACGAGGCCATGCTGGCTCCCGGGGAGCACGCCCGTGCCAAAGGATTCATCGGCACGCCGAGCTACGCTCAGGTCATCGAGCCGGTCAGCAACCGATCCGTGGGCCGATGGAAACGCTATGAGCCGCACTTCAGGGAGGACGCGTTGGCCATCCTGCATCCCTGGATCGAGAGCTGGGGCTATTCCCTCTCACATAATCGCGTTGCGAAAGCCTTCCGGTCATGACGGCGCGCAGAACGGCTCATTGGCGGAACCAAGCGCCACCAATGTTCTATCGGGCAGTCGGGTCGAGCTTGCTCATCATCGCGAAGTCAATATCTGCTCGCGCAAGGTCCCTATTCGCCTCATAGGCCAGTGCCCTAAACCGGTAGGCGAGGGAGTCCTTGGGGTTGAGCGTAATCGCGGCGGTGAGGTCGGCAATGGCAGCATCGGGCTCATGATTCTCAAGTCGCGCATATCCACGCCCCCGAAGCGCCTCGGCATCCCTGGGATTGACTGTTATGGCGTGATTGTAGTCGTCGATCGCACCTGGATTATCTCCGTCCTGCTGGTGCAAGAAGGCGCGATGGCGGTAGGCCAAGACTTCGTTAGGATTGATTTGGATCGCTCGGCTGAGATCGGAGAGGGCGCGGTCGCGTTCATGCTTTGCAGCGAACGCTTGTCCACGGTTGAGGTAGGCTGCGGATTGATTGGGATCGAGTTTGATGGCAGTGGTGAAATCGGCGATCGCCAAATCCCAATTCGACCTGCCAAGATAGGCTACGCCTCGATTTACGAGGGCGCCATTCAATGTGGCATCGAGATTGATCGCGTCCGTGAAATCAGCGATAGCGCGATCACGATGGCCCTCAGCCAGGAAAATGTTTCCCCGCGCCTCGAAAGCCTTGGCGTCGCGCGGATTGAGCGCTATGGTGTTGTCAAGCTCCGCCTTCGTTTTTGCACCACCCTTGCCCTGCATGCTCAATCGCCGATCTTCAGCGGCGCCGGTCGCGTTGGGATCCAATCGAATCGCCTCCTTTGCGTCAGCAGCCGCCCTTCCGCCATCACCCTTCGCACGATAGGCGACGCCGCGTTCGCGCCACGCCATCGCATTCGTTGGGTCCCGCTCGATTGCCTTTGTATAATCAGCAATCGCGCGATCCAGTTCACCGCGATGAGCGTAGATGGTGCCACGGCTGACATAAAGCGCCGCATCCTTCGGGTTCAGCAGCGTCGCCTTGTCGAGATCGGCCAGGGCTTGGACGAACTCGTCACGCTTCATGAGTATAGTGGCGCGGTTAATGTAGGCCGAAGCCAAACTCGGGTCGAGGGTCAAAGCATCGTTGTAGTCGGCCAAGGCTTCGGGATCATCGCCTTTTTGAAAATGGAGGAGTCCTCGATTGAGATGAACCTTCGCTTGTAGACGACGCCCGACGGAAAGCTTCAACACGGCCGTATAGTCGGAAATCGCACGATCGAGGTCGCCCTTCTTTTGCAAGAAGGATCCTCGGTTTAACAGGGCAATCGAGCGACTATCTTCGTCCTCACGCAGGTCCTCGATAATATTCGTGCATGCGACGATTGCGACCTCTGGGTTGCTGGAACTGCATCCGTTTCTATCGCTGCTGTGGCCTCCTCCTTGACTCGATTCTTGACCAGCAGCCCACTGCACCGCGGCGGCAAGTACCAACACCGCGATTGTTGGAAGAAATGCGGCTCGCAAGTTGCTGATAGGGCTCCGGCCGCTCTTTCCTTCTGTTGATGAACTCACGCGATAGTTCCGCCCGGGTCTCCCGGATCTAACTAAAGCAAGCGGCTACACATCGGCCACCTCCCTGCTTCGCTGGCGCCCATGTGGAGGTTCAGCCCTGGCTCCTGTATATAACACGCGGACGCGCCAATGCAATATTCCCGTGCGCAATGAAAAAAAGACGGCGGGCTCACGCCCGCCGTCCTAATCGTCGCAAAGGCTCCGGAGCTCTTAGAAGTCCACCGTCACGGTGAGATACAGGAACCGACCCGCTGTGTCGTAAACGGACGGATAGGTGTTGCTCTCGGCGAAGCTCGAGTTGCCGCCCGAGTTGGTGGTGTCGATGAGCGGCGGATCCTTGTCGAGGACGTTGTTGACGCCGGCCCGGACGGTGAGCTTGTTCCATGCATACGATGCACGCAAGTCGAGGTAGCTGATCGTCGGAATGGAGGAGTCCGCGGGGGGGCCATTGAGGGCAATAGTCGCTGCCCCGACGTAATCCGGATTCGAGGGGTCGAGGAGTGTATTCTTGGCCCCGCCGAAGAAACGCCACGTCGCACCGACACCGAGGCCCGTCAGAGGCGTATCCCAATCCAGGGCAAGCCGGTGCCGCCATTTCGGCGTCACAGGCCCGCAGGTGGATCCGAAGCGCCCGGTGCAGTCAAAGGGCGCATTGGCACCCGGCGTGGTGAGCAGCTTCAACAGATACGTGCCATCCAACCTCGAGCGCAGCCTGCCAAAACTTCCCATATCGAACCGGTAGGACAAGGACACATCGACCGACTTGTTCTCGAGGCCGGACAGGTTCACCAGCGGATCGACCGTGTAGCCGTTCGGGCTCGCCCACAGCGTTCCATTCGAGTCTCGGTGGATCGCCGTGCACCAGACGCTGGCCGCATCGCCGCTGGCGATACAGTTCGCCTGGATGATATTGGGGCCATAAGAGGTGATAACGCCCGTCATCTTGATGTCTGAGTAATCGATCGTCGCGGCGAACCCCGGCACGAAGGACGGCGTGAATACCAGGCCTACGGCCGTGGTCTTGCCTTCTTCCGGCCTGAGGGTCAGGTTCCCGCCTTGCAGACCGTTGTACTGCCCGGCCGCTGAGGTCAACAAAGGCGATCCATACTGAGCGGGGTTCAAGCCCGTGAGCGCGCACTGCGCCGCCGTGAACTTGGTTCCCGGTGCGCAAAGATCACCGCCGGAATCGAGCGCGACATACGGGGTCTTGTAGGTCTCGCCGAGGTTGGGCACGCGCACGGCCTTGTTGTAGCTCGCCCGCAGCCGTACATCCCCGACCGGCGCCCATTCGATACCGAACTTGTAGGTGCTGGTGTTGAAGCCGCCCGAGTAGCTCGAGTAGCGGTAGCCGGCTTCGACGTCGAGCGCCTTCACGAAGGGTAGATTACTCGCGAGAGGCAAACGCGCCTCGGTAAAACCTTCCCAGACGTGGTAGCCCGCATCGAACCCCGTGGTGGGAGAGCCGATACCCGCCAGGTCGGCCGAGATGAATTCCTGGTCCGGTCGGAATGCGTCCGTCTCGCGACGGTATTCGGTACCGAACACGACCTTCAGACCGTCCTCCGCGGTGGGCAGCTTGATGCCCGCATGCGTCAGGTCGCCGCTCACGAACGCCGTCAAGACGTCTTCCTGCGAGGAGCCCGAAACGAGCCCAGGGACGGAGAAGTATGCGGTGGACTTGGGATCAACGCCGAGCGCCGGATTAAAGATGTTCCAGGGCACGCAACCCGCTTGGCCGCCCTGGCAAACGATCTTCCCTGTGGGATCCCGCACCGCGAGCAGGGCGTTCTGCATCAGCGCCGAGGACGTATCGTTCTGGTGGGTGTCGACCAGGCGCGTGCCGCCATAGGTCATGGACGCATCGTAGTTCCAGTCGGGCACCAGTTCGCCGCGCACCCCGAATACGCCGCGATACGTTGTATGTGAGTACTGGTCCTCGCGCGGGCCGCCCTCGATATTGCGGCGCCCCATGTTGAGCTGAGCTACCCCCGTCACGGGGTCGTAGTTCTGGGCCACAGTCGATGTCGGGCTGCAGATCTGGCTGAACTCGTTGGTCGTGAGGTACGGGTTCATCCCGGCGTTGCCGTAGGCGCCAACACCACAATTGACATTGTAGTTCCCGTCCCGAAAACCCGTTACCGGATCGTTGGCGAACCCGCTTCCGATGAACGCACCCGCCGGAGCGTAGTTGCCGCGCGTCTCGTCGTCCATGAACATGAACTCGGTGTACGCTTCGACGTGGTCATTGAACTTCAGATGGCCGAAGAATCCCGCCGTATAGCGCTCGTCGATGCGCTGCAGATAGTGCGTGGCCGCGAAGTTGTAGCGCTGGAAGCGGTGGTCGACCAACGTGCCGGACGGAGAGCCTGCCGCTGCACTCCCGTCCGAGACTTGAAAAGCACCGCCTGAGCCGAAAATGACGGCCGGTGCCGAGTTGCTCGAGCCGCCGCAGACGTACGGAGCGAACGACCCGTAGCTCGTGAGGTCATGTCCGTTGTCCAGCGTGCAGGCTGCGTGATCGCGATGATCGGCCGTAATGGGCGAATTTCGGCGATACCCGAGATAGCCTTCGAAATTACCCGCACCGTCGGCGAAATTGTGCCCCAGGATGAGCGTGATGTCCTTGTTCTCACCGTCCCAGTTGGTGCCGCTGACGGTCGGGAAATTGCGCTTTTGCAGCAGCGGGTTGATCCAGGCCTGGTGATTGCTGTGATTGTAGATGCCAAAGTTCGAATCGACCCGCACACCCTCGAAATGGTCGTTCATGACGAAGTTCACGACGCCCGCCACCGCGTCCGCGCCGTAGGTCGATGAAGCGCCACCGGTGAGCACATCCACGCGCTCGACCAGAGCCACGGGGATCTGATTGATGTCCGCAGCGGATGTGTAGCCCAGATTCGTGGAGGCCGGCGCACCACCGCCGGGATCACCACCCATCAGACGCCGGCCGTTGACCAGCACCAGAGTGCGCTGCACGCCGAGTCCGCGCAGGTTGATGGTCGCGACACCCGTCGAACCCATCGACAAGCCCGAGCCTTGGTCGGCAACGACCTGCGGCAGGCTGTTGAGCAGGTCCTCGATCTTCGTCACGCCCGTAGATTTTATTTCCTCCGACGTGATCGCGGTCACGGGACTGATGGCATCCAGGTTCGGCGTCGCAATGCGCGAACCCGTCACGACGACTTCTTGAAGCTCCGGTGAGGTTTCGGCGGCCGCCTTGGGCGCCGCCTGTGCGTGTGCAGCGGGGGACTGGATGGCACTCGCGGCAAAGGCGCCCGCACCGAGCAATGCCATGCGCACCGCCTGCCGGAGAACGGGGTTCAATTCCGTGGTCTTTTTCATGTTGCTCCCTAATTCATTGTAGTGGTGCGCGCGCTGCGCTTCTGCAATATGCGTGGAAGATCAGCATCCCGGCATCGTGCGAAGGCATTCACGACCCCTGTCATTCCCAGGAGGTTTTCCGCAATGTGCGCCAGTATACGTATTTCACAAAAGGCCACAATACTTAACAATGCTTTAGGGAACTTTTGCGCGCTTGTGGTTTGCCTGCGACAGGCTGTCGGGGCGCACGCGAACCCCCAATCGACTGCCCGGGCGAGACCTTTGTAAGCTAAGGCTGCAGACCGTAAGCGGCGGCCACCAGCCGCCCGACCTGCTCGCCCATGCGGGCGCCCACCTCGCCCGAATTTCGGTAATGCACACCGTCCCAGATCCTCGCATTGATGACTTCTTGCACCACGTCCTCGGTGCGCGTCCACCGGCGGGTGACGCCGGGCAAGGTGTTGCTGATGGTGCTCAAGGTCGGCAGCGGCTCCTTACCGACATCGAGGCGAATGATGGTGGCGATGGTCGAGGCAATCATGCAGTGCGCACACGGATATTCCGGCTGAATCGGGGTGACGATCAGCGGCAGCCAGCCGGGAGCGCGCTCGGTCGCGGCGTTGTCGTCGCGGTCGCCGTTGCGGATGGCGGTGATTGGCCGCCAGAAATTGAAGTAGTACTTCGCCTCGAAAACCGCAATCTCGGTGTCGTTCAATGCAGAGGTCACCGCGGCGTAGAGCCGCGCGTTGCGCGTCACTTCGCGGCCCGGAGCGCGGGCAAGGGAACTTACGATTCCGATATGGACGTCCGGAAGCGCGGTGGCCCAAAAGCGCGCGATGTCGGTTTGCTCCGGCGTGCGAACCGTGCTGTTGGCGGCGCCGAACGTCTTGGTCTCGTTGTAGTCGCGCGCCCATACGGCGCTCTTGAGCGCGGGCGGCGGTCCCGGACGAAACTGCGCAGCGCTCTTCAGGAACCAGGGTTTATGCTGCGAAACCGCGACTCCGAGCGGAAATGTCGTGACCACGTAGACACCCGGGGTGGTCACCGGGCGGTAGGGCTCCGGATTTCCGAGATCATCGGTGTGTTTTGCGAGCACATCCTCCGCCGCGCGCACGCCGAGGTTGACCCCGCGCATCCGCGCATCGTCGTCCGGCATGGCGTGGAGCGACTTCTCGTATGCGGCCTCGGTCTGCAACTTCTGGTCGGGCGCTTCGTGCAGCAGCACCGTACGGCTCGCCGCGGCGATGGTCGCGTCGATCGACGCACCGGCCGCCGGTCCTAAGTCGACTCGGTCGCGCGGATAACGCGAAGTGATCGCGTTCACCGCTTCGTACACGGCATTCTGGGTAAGGGCCATGGTGCGAATCGTATTGGGACCGTCCGTCGCGATCTCGGTGGTCTTATCCGCCCAATCGGCGAGAGTGTCGGCCCGTGCCGCCACCGCGACCAGTAAAAGAGCGACCGCCGCGAAGCGGCACTTGGATATGCTCATAACTCCCTTCCGTGTTTTTTTTCAATGGCCCGAACGGGCCCACTAACATCGCATCTCCGGCATCAGCGTGCAAATGGAGGGATCGGCGTGCACATGGACAAAGGTTCGGTGACACCGCGGTGTAGGGTCGACCCCTAATCGAACCGCGTGCTCCGCGACCCGATGACTGCGTTGTGGTTTTTGTTGCACAAAAGCCAAAGGGGTGAACTTCTCACCGCGCACAAAACGCGCTACTATCTGCCTATCGCACGGCGCAAGCCTGTTTCATTTTTGGCAATAACAATAACTCGACGCATGGGATGTCATGTTGCGTAGGCACGACGGCGCTATCGAAGCCGCGAGACCCTCCGTTGAGTTTTGCACTCTCGAAGGGAGATATTTGATATGTTTCAAAGTGTACACGCCTTGAGAAAGCGCCTGCTCTTTGCGGCCGCTATTGCCGTGACCAGCATGCCTGCCCTGTCGCAGCAGGCACCCACTGCGGCGGCAACGCCCGACGCGACTCTGGAAGAGGTCATCGTCACCGGTTCGCGCATCGCTGCGCCGAATGAGGTGAGCACGAGCCCGATAAACGTCATTTCGTCGAAGGATATTCAAGTCTACGGTAAAACCGACGTTACCGACATCGTCAACCTCCTTCCGCAGAACTTCAACAATGCATTGGGCCAGGACTACGGCAACGGAACCAGCGGTTTGTCGACCGCCGGCGGCGTCGCAACCGCGGACTTGCGCGGCATCGGTCCGAACCGGACGCTGGTGCTCGTTGACGGCCGCCGTCTCGGCATCGGTTCGCCCTTCACGTTCTTCACCTCACCCGCGCCCGATCTCGATCAGATTCCCACGGGATTGGTAGATCGCGTAGAAGTCGTGACGGGCGGCGCATCCGCGGCCTACGGTTCCGATGCCATCGCCGGCGTAGTGAACTTCATCATGAAAAAGAATTTCCAAGGCTTTCAGATCGATGGCAATGTTGGCGAGAACTGGCACGAAAACGGCAATGATTATATACAGGGCCTGGTACGGGGGTTTAACGGCTCCATACCCGCCACTGGCACGTCGAAGGACGGCCGTAACAAAACGTTCGATGTACTGATGGGCACGGATTTCGCGGACGGCAAGGGCAATATCACCGCCTTTTTGAGCTACCGTCACGCCGACGCGGTACCGGGCAGCGACCGCGATTTCAGCGGCTGCCAATTGACTGCGACTAAGGATGCGAACAAAAACGTCATCGGTACGCATTGCGGCGGCTCGTCGAATTCGAACTGGTTTGAACCGGAGTCCGGACCCTTTGCCAATACCGTCTATAGCGTTTTGGGACATAGTTTCGTCCCCAATGGTTCGGTGCTGACGTCGCCCCCGGCGGCTTTCAACTCGCAGCCCTATATCTTCATGACGCGCGAAGACGACCGGTACAACGCTGCATTCTTGGCACACGAGGAAGTCGCCCAATACTTCCAACCGTATGCCGAACTCTATTTCATGGACGACAAGTCCAACGCGGATATCGCGCCGGCAGCGTTGTTCAAGGACAGCAACCCGCTCGATCCGCTGACCAACAATTACAACGTCAACTGCAATAATCCGTTGATGAGCGCGCAGCAACAGTCGATTCTATGTACCCCGGCGCAGATTGCGGCCGCAAACGCGGCTCCCAATATAGGCTGCTCGTTCACGCAAACCCCGACTGGCCCGGTCCTCTCGCCCAACTGCACGAACGTGCGCATCGGCCGGCGCAACATCGAGGGCGGCGCACGCGTTCAGGATTATGACCATGAGAACTACCGCGCGGTTCTCGGCACCAAGGGCGATTTCGCAGATGCGTGGAGCTACGACTTGTACGGGCAGTACTACTACACGACGTTTTTTCAATCCAGCGCAAAGTTCCTGAACTTTCAGTCCATCGGCAATGCCCTTCAGGTCACCGGAACCGCGGCGGCGCCGAGTTGCGTCAGCGGTCCGCCCTGCGTCCCCTACAACATCTTCTCGGACGGTGGCGTGACTCCGCAGCAGCTCAATTACCTGTATTTGACCGGCACCGGCCAGGGTACCGATACGTTGCGGACCGTGCACGGCGAAGTGACCGGCCAGCTTGGGAAGTACGGCATCATATCGCCGTTCGCACACGACGGCGTGGGCATCAACATCGGTTACGAGCATCGAAACGAGCACCAGTTCTTCAACCCGGACTCCGCCGAGCAGAGCGGATTGCTGTCTGGATTCGGCAGCGCCGCGGTGCCGATCGACGCCAGTATTTCGGTCGGAGAGGAGTTCATGGAGCTGCGCGCACCGCTCATTCAGGATAAGCCGTTTGCCAAGGAACTGTTGTTCGACACCGGCTTCCGGCATTCGGACTATTCCTACGCGGATGCTCCCTCCACGATTACGAATACCTATAAGTTCGAGGTGCAATTCGCGCCCATCGAAGACGTCCGGTTCCGGGCCTCGTACGACAAGGCAATACGCGCGCCGAGCATCATCGAGCTGTACAACCCGCAACTCGTCGGACTGATCCAGTTTGGCGACGATCCCTGCGCCCCACCCATCACATACTCGCTGGCTCAGTGTAAGAATACGGGTGTGACGGCGGCGCAATACGCCGCCGGCTCCGTGCCGCAAGGCACGGCCGGGCAGCTGTCGCAATTGACGGGTGGCAATACGGCTCTGAAGCCGGAAGAAGCGGAAACCTACACGTTCGGCATCAACTTCGCGCCGAGCCTGATTCCGCACTTCACCGGCAGCATCGACTACTTCCACATCGCGCTGAATGGCGAGGTCGGCACTTTGCCGGCAGCCAAGATCGTGCGCAACCCGAACACCGGCGGCTTGACGGGCGCCACCATCGCGGGTGGCGGCTATATCAAACAGACGAATGTCAACATTGGCGCCGCGCTGGTCAGCGGCATCGATTTACAACTCGACTACCGCCTTGACCTGCCGCCCGGCTTTGGTGAGGTGGATTTCGATATGAATGGCTCGTACTTGCAGCACTTTAATTCGACTCCCTATGTGGGAGCTCATACTTATGACTGCGCGGGGCTTTTCGGCTTGACGTGCCAGACCATCAATCCCCGCTGGCATCACATATTCCGTACGACCTGGCAGACACCCTGGAACGTGTCGGCGTCGGCGACATGGCGTTTCATAGGTGGGACCTCGGAAGACCAGAATACTGGAGATCCGACGCTGCACTTCTCGAGCTACGGAGCGTACGACTTTTACAATGCGAAGATCCCCTCCTACAGTTACCTCGATCTCGAGGCGACCTGGAACGTCAACAAAATATTGCAAGTACGTGCCGGCGCCAACAATGTACTCGACAAGGATCCGCCGCTGATCAACTCAACGATTCAACCGGGCGGTCAAAACACGTATCCCACGTACGACTTGTTCGGTCGGCAGTTGTTCTTGGCGTTCACTGCGAAGTTCTGAGCCGGGCGAACGGTCCGACATCGCGCATTCGAGCGGCCCTTCGGGGCCGCTTTTTTTTTGCTTCAGCGACTATTTGATGCGCTGAACTCGGGTCTGGCTGTGGCCGCTGGGACTCACCATCCACAGAGCCCCCAACACACCGCGACGGATGGTGATGACATCGCCCGCGTGCAGGGTAAAATCGGGCACCTCCTGCTGCCCCCAGACCTGCCCATTGTCTAGCGTCACCACAAATTTCCCGAAGCCCCGACTGCCGATCGCCACCACCTTGCCGGTCATGTCCTCCGGCGGCGGCGCCGTTATCCCCGCCTGTTTTTGCTTGTGACGTAATAATTCGCCGGTGACGCCGAGGTCGTCGTTCTGCCCGCTCTTCGAGCGCCCGATCTGGAGATCGTAGCAAGCCAGGCGCTTTGCCTCGTCCGCCTCGGTTGCGCAGGCTCGCATACGGTCAATGACCGAATCATCGCCAAGCGCAGTGTCGGCCCGCGCCGCCGCCGCGAGCAGCAATAGAGCACCTGTCGCGAAGCGGTACTTGGACATCCACATAATCAGCTCCCCTTGCAAAAGCCGCGAATATTGAACCCTTCCCCGAGGCTTGGCGACGGCGCATCTCAGTTAGTTGCACTTGCGCATCAAAAAGGCCAGAGCGTCGTCGTGCGCGCCGCCCATCGGTCGGACGCCGTAGATTAAACGACATTAAATACAACATAACCGTCTCGCATCCAGCTTGATATATCACTAGATTTGATGCGTCGCTTTTTCAGATGTAGCAAAAAGCAACATCTTATCTGGTCATCTAATGGTGACCGACTCTGTGATTTTCTTGCAACACCAAGCAGCGCCACCGGAGCCATCAACATGTTTCAACCATCCCAACGCCGCCGGTCCCTCTGGCCGGTCGTAACCCTGGCGCTCGCGACGAGCGCGATCGCTCAAACTTCGACGCCCACCGCCAACGGGAGCAGCGCATCGGCGTGTCGGCGCGTTTCACGGTGAAGGTCAACGACAACGTCGATGCGTATACCAACATCAGCTACTACCAGAACAACACCTACGTCGACTACATCCCGCAGCAGATACAGAACTCGGTTTCATTGAACACCAACAATATCGCTCTGCCTCCGACCTTGCCGGGCGGCGCCCTCAATCCGAACAATCCGTTCGCGGCGGCGGGACAGTACGCGCTCATCCAATACGCCTTCGGCGACATCCAGGACCTGAACATCCTCAAGAACCACAATGCCCGATGGGTGACGGGCCTGAAGGGCAAGGGCCTCGGCTGGGATTTCGACACCGCGCTGGTGATCAATCACACCTGGCTGGACGACAATCAGGAGGGATACCTGAACGGGCCCGCTCTGCTCGCGGCAGTGACGAACGGGACCTACAACTTCGTCAATCCGTCGTTGAACACCGGGGCGCAGCGAGCGGCCATCGCGCCAGCCTTGGTCAAGACATCGACCACGGATGAAGACTTGGTCGACTTCAAAGCGACGCGGGACCTGTTCGCGCTGCCCGGCGGCCCTCTGGGCATCGCCCTCGGTGCGGAAATACGCTACGAGGCGCAGGCCGATCCGGCTCTGAATCCCAACAATGAGGTTCAAGGGCTCGGCATTGCGCAGACGGCCGGATCGCGCAGAGTGGAAGCCGCGTACTTCGAATTCGGCATCCCCGTGATTAAAATGCTGAATTTCGACGTCTCCGGCCGATATGACCATTACTCCGACTTCGGGAGCGCCTTCACGCCGAAAGCGGGATTCAAGTTCACCCCCATCAAGGAAGTGGCGATCCTCCGACACCGCGTGCTTGTACAACGACAACTACTGTCACGTGGCCTCGTTCATTGATAATGACTTGACCGGCATCTACAAAGTCAATGACCACTTGACGACGTCGGTGACGGTCGAGAATCTGATGGACCGGGCGCCTCCCATCGATCCGGCTAACTACGCCGGCCTCAACTACAATCCCACTTATCACCAGGCCGGCATCATCGGCCGGTATTTCAAGCTGGGTGTGGGCTACAAGTTTTAGGTTCCCAGGTCGGCGTCGAGCCGGATATTTTGCCCCGGGGAGTCCCGGGGCTTTATTTTTTGCCGGTGCACGTGGTTGGGGCCAGACCCCAGTGCACCTATACGTCGCCGCTCAGCCCGCGGATGCGGCCATCGATCTTTTTTCATCCGACGGCCTATTAAACGAAGTTGAGAGTAATATTTTGCCCGTTGGCTCGGTCTAGGTAGTGCACAGCAATCTCGCTGGCAATCATAACTAACGAGGGTTACCACAATGCAAATGACCAAATTATCGAATGCGGCAATGGCTGCCGCCGCTGCGATGTTCTTCACGTCCGGACTCACCGGGGTTTCGGTGGCCGCGGACACCGCAACGGTGCATTGTTCCGGCGTCAATTCCTGCAAGGGCACCTCCGAGTGCAAGTCATCGAAGAACAGCTGCAAGGGCATGAATAGCTGCAAGGGCCAAGGATGGGTCTCCATGTCGAAGACCGAGTGCGACGCGGCGAAGGCCAAGGCGAAGTAACGACGGCATCGGGCGCAGCAGGCGATCCGCCCCCATCGCTTGCCGCGCCCGATATCCCCAATCGCATGACACGACAATCACCACCACCGCTCCGCGGCTTTGGTCTTGGATTACGGCCGCCACACTATGAGGCCTTGCTGGGCGAGGGTTCCGGAAGAGCTCGCGGCGTCGACTGGCTCGAAGTGGTCACCGAGAACTATGTGGTGCCGGGCGGCAAACCCCTGGACATCCTGGAGCGCATCCGTTCGCGCTACCCGCTGGTGATGCACGGCGTTTCGTTGTCCATCGGGAGCACCGATCCGTTGGATGGCGAGTACCTGGCTGCGGTTCGAGCGCTCAGCCGCCGCATCGAACCGGCGTGGATTTCCGATCACCTCTGTTGGACCGGCGTCGGCGGTCGGAACCTGCACGACCTCCTGCCCCTCCCCTACAATGAGGAGGCGCTGGCGCATGTGGTCGGCCGCGTCGGCCGGGTACAGGAGGCGCTCGGACGGCAACTGCTGCTCGAAAACGTATCGAGCTACCTGACTTATCAAGAGTCCGACATGAGCGAATGGGAATTCTTGAGCGAGGTCGCCGAGCGCGCGGACTGCGCCATTTTGCTCGACATCAACAACATCTACGTCAGCAGCGTCAATCACGGCTTCGACCCGGAGGTCTATCTGCACGCCATGCCGAAGAAGCGCGTCCGGCAGTTTCACCTCGCCGGGCATAGCGATGAGGGCGGCCACCTGATCGATACCCACGACCACCCCATCGCGCCGCCCGTGTGGAATCTCTACGCTCGCGCCATCGAGTTCTTCGGCGCGGTGCCAACGATGATCGAACGCGACGACAACATTCCCACCTTGAGCGAGTTGGTGACGGAACTCGACATGGCGCGCGAACTCGCAGATCGCCATGCGCAGGCGGCCTGATGCGCTTGGTTGAATTACAGCGGAATTTTCAAGCCCACTTGCTGGCGGGAGACGATGCAATCCTGCGCTCCGTGGTCGACGCGCCCCCCTTGGCGCCCGCCGCACGGGTGAAGATCTACCGGAATGCCTACCGTGTGCGATTACTGGACGCTCTGAAGGATACCTATCCCGTTCTGTTCAAAATTCTGGGCGACGAGGTGTTCGAGAACCTGGGTGATGCATTCATCGACGCCCATCCGTCGGTGCATCGTTCCATCCGGTGGTACGGTCGCGAACTCGCGGACTTCCTGGCGCAGCAGCCGCCTTACGCCGAGCAGCCCATCTTGGCGGAAATCGCGCTGTTCGAATGGACGTTGTCGGAAGTCTTCGACGCGGCCGACGCGGTGCCGGTGGGCCGGGAAGCGCTGCAGGCCGTCGATCCCGGGTCCTGGGACCGGCTGAGATTTGAGTTTCACCCATCGGTGCGACTCCTTGACCTGACCTGGAACACTGTTGCGGTCTGGCAGGCGATGAGCCGCGATGAGGATCCACCGCGGCCTGAAGCGGCCGAAACTCCGATTCCCTGGCTGTTGTGGCGCCGGGAGTTGACGAACCGCTTCCGGTCGCTGGACGAAGCCGAGTGTGCCGCCCTCGAGGCCGCGCGCTCGGGCGAACCCTTCGGGGAGATATGCGCTGCTCTGCGGGCTTGGTTGCCGGAAGAAAAAATCCCGCTGAGAGCCGCGACGCTGATCGGGACGTGGACCGACAGCGGGATGATTACGGGACCTGCGCGCCCTCTCCAAGAAGGCCGACTATAAAATCAAAATCCTCGGCGATGTGGCTATAAATTCGCCCGCGCGCTTCTTCAGAAACAGGTGTCTGGTCGAGCAATGCGAGCAATCGATCGCGCGACACGATTCCTCGCTTGGCAAGTTCACGCGTGAAAACAATATCCTTCTCCCGGCGCGCGACATATTTGGCAATAGCGAGATCGTGCGGATCCAGGCACAGCCCTTGAACACCTTCTGTGTCCCCTACGGGCAGATTCACCAGCCGCCCTTCCCAGCCCTTGGGAAGTGTCGCGGTCTTGTGATCGACCGGGTCGGCGTAGTAGCCAAAACTTTCATGAAACGGTGAGTACACGCCGATTACGTTCAGCCATTCGGTCCGATCGGCGTTCTTCGAGGCCATCAGATCCACCTCGAACGATTTTACAAGACTATCGGGAAGGTCGGGATATTTTCCATGGAGAGACTGGCTGCCTATGATTATAAATTGCTTCTCACCGGTAATCCTTCCCGCGGCGCGCAGCACGTGATCAACCTCCCGCTTCTTCATGCAGCTTCCTCACTTCCTCCTGCGGGAGAAGCCCAACAAACGGCATCGATTGCCGCAACCTCACGGCATTCTCGTCGCGTCCGAGCATCACCGAGAAAAGCACAGCGTCGTCCTCAGATTGTGCAATGCTTTGCCATTCATCATAGGCAGGGCCCCAAGTACCCTGCTTCTTCCAGCGATGCAAGTTCGCCAGCATCTGGGCCCGGATCTCCCTGGGCGTAAAGCCACGTACAACTGCAAGAGCGATGGACCGTTTGAGCTCATCTAACGCTTGATGCGAAAGGCCGCCGCGAGCCGGGGGTCGAATGCCGCGCTCGGTGAGTTCCAAATAATCGCCCTCGCCGATGGCCCACGCCTCGAGCGCATCTTTCGGTAATATAACTCCAAGGGAGTTTCCGACACGTCGCACCGTCAACTTCATTGCTAAGTTATAACAGGTTATAACATATATTTCAAGTGGCGAGCTTTGCCAAGCTCAGCCGGCAAGAAGTCTATCCAGCGATTCAATCGCATGACGGCCGTATCTCCGGGCAAGCCGACGCACGAGTTCGAGGTCCAGCGATTCGCCACTCGCCAAGATCGCGCGTGAGGCGTCGATCAGGTCCAGAGGGCCGCCCGCGAACACCTTCATTGCAATGAAATCTTCGCAACCGATGAATTTCAGCGTCATTCCCTGAAAGGGGACGTCAAGTCCCCGCGAGAACGCCTGCGGTTCCATGCCCCGAAGTCCGATCAACAAATCCACGCGGTTATCGTAGATGTCGTTCAATCGCAGCAGGCCGGGAATGGGATCCTCCAGATCTCCGCGCGTCAGCAAAGTGCGGAATCCCGCGGCTTTAAAGGCGCGCTCCAGAGCCTCCGCCTCGCGCATCCCGAGAGACAACACGACATCCGCGTCCATGCTGGCCCGGACCGCACCATGAATCGAAGCGGCCAGAGCACCGATCACTGCGTACTCGATTTTCCGAGCGGTCAACAGTTCGACAGCATCGAGCAGTAGAACCGCAGACTCACCTGATCTGTTCGTTCGCATTATTGCGACCGAAGCACGCGAGCCCGTATTTTCCCGCCTGCTTCGTAAAGTTCCATCACCAGACGGCAATGCTCGAGGAACGCATTCAAACGCTCCTCCGGGCTCAGCCGCTGCGTAGCTTCTACGAGGCCCCGCTCGGCTGCTTTGGCGATTTTAGACTCCATAAGGCCGAGTGTAGCGGAGGCTCCCGAACTGCGTCACCTCGCAGCGGAGCGCTGTCCAAACACCCCTTCGACAAAGCACGAATCGGTCAGTAGAATTGAGTCAGCCGCCGATTGGCCGTAAGAACGGTCGTGGCGCGCCCGCTCCACCGTTGTTTGTCACCATCGCCAGGAGTTCCCGTGCATGCCCCTCGTCGAACGGCTGTTATCCTTCATCGTCAGCATTCGCGCGCGCATCCGGCGCCGGAATGGCGAAGGTAACGAACCGGCTCTCGATCCCGCCGAGGAATTCGTGAAAATCCAGCGCGGACTTCGCCGTTTGAGCCTCGCCTCCGACCGCAGCGGGGAAATCCTGCAAGCGGTTGCGACCCGCTTGGACGAGGTACAACAGACGATCCTGAATCTGAACCGTCCGCAACAAGCAGCGATTACCTTGGACGAAGCGCAGTTATTGCTCATTCTCGATCAACTCGACCGGTTGACGGGCATTCCGGATCTGCCCGCCGACGCCGGTATCCTGGTGCAGGAGGCGAAAACCTCGCTGCTGGCCCGCGCGCGGTGGCGGCCGGTCGCCCTCGCCGGAGCGAAGCCTGGCGGGGCCGACGTCCGCATAGCCGAATTCATCGGCGAGGCGGGAACCGAAGCCCGTTCCGACGTTCGCATCGATCGGATTCTCGAACAGGGCTACCGTCGCGCGGACGGGACGCTGCTGCGACCCGGCGTCGTGATTGCCGGCGCATCGCCGCAAACCCATCACTCGATTTCATAGAGGGGGGACTCTGACATGAAGACAGCGGCATGGGGGATCGATCTCGGTACCACCAATAGTTGCATCGCACTCGCAACGGCGGCGGGCGTAGCCGTAGTCCAGATCGACGAAGCGCCGACGGTGCCCTCGGTCCTTGCCTGGGATGGCACGGAATTCCTGGTTGGACGGCGCGCGGCCAACCATGCCGTCGTCGCGCCCGACCAGGCGGTGCGCTCCATTAAACGCCACATGGGTGACGCCGACTATCGCGTGCGGCTGGGATCAGAAGAGTTGAGCCCGATCGACGTGTCCGCAAGGATACTCGGCTATCTCAAGAGTCAGGCGCAGCTCCAGACCGGCGAGGTCGTGGAGGAAGCGGTCATCACCGTACCCGCATGGTTCAATGAACCGCAGCGCCGCGCCACCTTCACCGCGGGCGAGCGCGTGGGCCTGAAAGTGACGCGGATCATCAACGAACCCACCGCCGCGGGGCTTGCCTACTTGCAGACGGCTGCGGCGGTCACCGGCGCTGCTAACCTTACGGCCGCGGAACGCTGGCTGGTCTACGATCTGGGCGGCGGCACGTTCGACGTCTCGATTCTTTCGGTCGCCGGCAACTACGCTGAGGTTCTCGCCTCCTGCGGCAACACCTATCTGGGCGGCGACGATTTCGATCACCGCATCGTGCTGCATTGGGTGGACCGCCTGCGTCACCGTCACAACGCCGATGTCACACAGGATCGCGTCGCCATGGCGCAATTGCGCCACCTCGCAGAACAGATGAAAATCCGCCTGTCCGCGGAAGTCGAAGTGCGCGCCCAGGCCTACATCGAGAGCGCGGGCAAGCGCCTGGAGCTGGACGAAGTCCTGACGCGCGCCCAATTCGCCGGAATGATCGAGGACTACGTCGAATCGACGATCGCCAAGGCGCGCCAGGCGCTCGAAGAAGCGCATGTCTCCGCCGGCGACCTCGGCCGCGCCCTGCTGGTCGGCGGCTCGACGCGAATCCCCCGTGTGCAGGAGCGCGTCGCGCAGGAGTTTGGCATCGAGCCGGACGCGTATGTCGATGTCGATCTGTCGGTGGCGCTCGGGGCGGCCATGCAATCCGCGCTCGATCATGCCTTGAGTGCAGCGCAGATCGTCGTTGACATCGCGCCGCATGCGCTGGGCATCGCGGCGGCGGGAGAGCTGGATCGCGCGCTGATGATGGAGTCGATGGATGAGGATTTTGAGGACGAGGAAGACGCTGAGGCCAGCCCATATCCGCGCAGCTTCGCTCCGGTGATTCGCAAGAATGCGCGGCTGCCGGCGCGATTCGTGGAGGAGTTCTACACGGGGATCGACGGTCAGCGCGGCGTCGAAGTCGTGGTCCTCCAGGGCGAATCCGACGACACGCGCGAAAATACATTGGTTGGCATATTCCACGTGCCGATCGAGCCGCGCCCGGCCGGATCCGCAGTCTGCGTCGGATTCGAATACGATCGCAGCGGCCTGGTGCGCGTATCCGTGAGCGAACAGGGCGGCACAAAGGTGTTGAAATCGCATACCCTGGACCTCAACCGGACGGCGGAAAGCAATTCGGAACTCGGTAGTGGCACGAAGCGCAGTCCGCGGCCGGCAGACGACCACACGCACGCGCTGCAAGCCGAGGACGCGGGCACGGAGTTCGCGAATCCGCCGCAGCTGTCGAACTTCCTGATCGAGCAGGTCGAACGACAGCTCGCTGGATCTTCCGCGGACTGGGCGCCGATTCGCAGCGCGCTTCGGACCTATCGCGAACTGCTCGCCGCCGGTCGCGATGCCGAGATCGACGACGTGGAAGAGCAGCTTTATACCTGGCTCGACAGCATCAAAGCTCCCGGCGCCGGGGCCGGCGACTTGAGCGCGGGCACCTGATCGCTCATGGGTAGCTCGAACGATCGCGACCGTCAAAAGCGTTTGCAGCGCAAGCGCGCCAAGCGAGCCAAACGTGCCGCCAAGCGGGCGGCGCAGGGGGCAACCGCCGGCTCGTTCGGCGGCGGGTCGCCCGACTTGTCGGACTTCCCCTTCGACTTGCCGGACACCTTCTTCGCTGCGCCGCAGGACCCCGACGCTCTCGCCATCCTGACCTGCATCCAGATCTGCGCGGTGTTGCTGGCGGAGTGCCGTCGTTTGGACGACGACCTGCGGCAGGAGGCGCTGGATGCCGCGCGGCGTATCGGCGGTGTATGGCTGCGCCTGCCGTTCGAGCTGGAAGCATTCCTGTGCGAGGAGGCGCCGTGGTCGCTGACTTGCAAGGACCTGGAACCGATACGCCGTATATTCGCGAAGCACGGCGCGCAACCGGTCTTCAACCGCATCTGGACCCTGGCACTGACCAACGAACCCAACGCCGTGTCGCTCCTGGCCGCCGCAAAGCATCCGGATTGCGCCCACCGCGCCACGCTGGCGTTCGACGCGCTGCGCCTCTGCCTCGACGATCCCCGGCGGAGCCCTGGGCCGGCAATCCAGGCCATCGCGCGGGAAATGGAGACGCATAACGCTCCCGGCCCGCTGAAAAGTGCCTATAAGAACCTGCTGACGGCTGCCCTCGCCAGCACGCAGGCGCCTGAGTCGCGGCGCGCTGCCGCCGTGGATCAGCTCGCACGCGAGGCATGGGAACTCTTCGAGCGCTGGTCGCAAAAGCTATCCGCCACCGCGTGGTGGCAGTGCGGTCGGGTATTTCTGGCGGAAGTGCTCGATCGCCATGCCGGCGGCGGCAATGCCGGCGCGCTGGCGGCTCATTCCAATCTCCTCGCCCGTGTCTTCGATCCGCCCAAGGCGCTCTTCTGGAAGGCACCCCGTGGCGCAGAGATTCAGCCGTTGCGGTCGATCCACTTCCAATCCGCGGCAGGGACCTGGTTGCGTTTTCTGCGGCAGCGGGTCGACGTGTCCGCTCTGCAGTTCGATGATCGGGTGCGCTATGAAATCGCGCGGTTGAAAGCGCTGCGCGCGCATGCACATAACGAGCGGATGACGAACGGTGCCGCAGCGGCATCGCAACGCGAGTTCCTTGCCGCCTTCGAACAACTGCGCACGCTCCTCGTCCGCGGCGTGCCACCGGCGCAACGCGCGCTGCCGGGAATTCTCGAGCCGTTGCTGGTCGATTTTTGCATCGATGCGATCGTCCAGCTGGACTGCGAGTGCGCCGCGTTGCAGATCGTCGAAACGCTGCTGCACCAGCACCCGGAGGATTTCCGCCTCGCCTGTTTATACGCCACGGGTGCGTTCGTGGGTGTCCAACCGAAAAAGCTGGCACTGCTCGAGGAGCATGTTCCGCGAGCACAAGTCGATGCCGAATTGTTCGCCCGCTGCGCGGCAATGTGGACCCATCTGCCCCGCAGCCCCAAGGCGGCCGCTACCGTCCGCCGGCTGCTCTTCGATCCGCTCGACCGAGAACATCGCAAGCAATGTCTGACGCAGCTGGCGCGCCAGGCACTGCGCCGCGCCTCGAATCCCGAGGAGTACGGCGAAGAGCTGCGAACCCTGTTGCCGTATTTCGAGCGCGAGAATTTCGTCTACCGCGAACTGCGCGAAAAGACCGCGCTTGAATCGGAACTGATATTCCTGGCCACGATGATGGCTCCCTTGCACAACGTCACGATATCGCTGACCGAAAGTCAATCCCAGCAATGGGTGAGTCATGCCCGCGAAATCGCGCGGAAGTCGCCTCTCGGCGCCCAACTCGTCACTCGTCACCTGAAAACCAGCTCCCGCTGGTTTACGCTGGCGCCGGGCGTGCGCGCCGCGGCCGCCGCCCGGATCAGGGATTTTCAACACGCACCTGTGGTGCCGGCCGCCTCCACGCGCGCCGCTCCGGGACCGCGTCCCGATTATCGTGCCGAACCGCGCCGCCGCAAGCGGCTCCCGCCGCACTCGCAGCAGCCAGGACTTTTCGATGACCTCAGCCCGTGACCAAGCCCTAGCGGCACTCGGCCTCTCCGCCATGCCCGACGCCGATGCGTCGGTGATCCAGGGCGCCTTTGAGCGCCTGGCGCGCCGTTATCCCCAGCCGCATTTTCCCGAGCGGTTTCTTGAGCTTCTAGAGGCGCGCGATCAGCTGCTGGACGCAGGCCGCGTTTGGCGGGAACAACTGGAGAATCGCACACTCGATCTCGCCTGGGTGCTCCCGCATCTGCGCCCCGCGGCGCCCCGGGAATCGATCCTGGAGCGCCGCTTGGCGCTCCAGGACCTGTTGCGCGCCGGCTATCTCGCCGAAACGATCGCACCCAGCGACGATTCTCCGGACGACCTATTCTAAAGGGCCTCGCTCTCTCGCGCGCACTATCAACTCATAGGCACAGGCTCGGGTGCCCATCGGAACCGCCCACGAGAGCGGCACCACGGCGCAATCGGCAGGAGAAGATGTGGTGCATCGGGGATTTAAATTCAATTTACTTTTATTAGTTTTTATTAGTCATATTAACGAATACCTTGTTAACATCACTAATACTCTTATAATCAGCCATGGATCGCGCCGAGCGGTCGCTGCTCGTCTGCAGTAACGTGGCGATGGCCGTATCTATGATACGTGATCCGTGGTCGTGACTTGCACGAGACCCGCACCCGCGATCTCCTCCGTCTGTGGGGAGTTCACAGCAGGCCCCCGCTCCCCGCGTCCCCGACCATTTCCTTGCGCAGCAGCGGCAGCGGCGGCCCGCCGTATGACAGGAACTTGTCATGGAAATCATGCCAATGTGCCTGATCGTCCGCGCCGGCTCCGGCAGCGGCATTGGGCTGGGTCTTTGACATCCAATCGGTGCGCAACTTGCGGATGATGAGCTTGCCGAGCGTGTAATTCAGGTACGCGGGGTCAAACGTGCCGCGCGCGGCCTGTTGCCGGGCGTTGCCCGGATCCTGGAACGCCTGGGTAATGAACATCTTCTCGGACTGCGCAACGGTCATGCCCCCCGTATGCAACCCGATGGCGGATAGCAGGCGAACGTCGCGCAGCAACGCATCCACGATCTGGCCGATATGCTTTTCGGAATCGCCCTTGCCCAAGCCGCGCTCAAACATCATCTCTTCGGTGTAGTGCGCCCAGCCTTCCGCGAACGCATAACCCACCCACAAGGCCTCGAGCTTGGAGGGATTGGCATTCGAATGCAGGAACTGCAGGAAGTGTCCCGGCCATACCTCGTGCACGGAGGTGTAAAGCAATGCCGCTTCGCTCGGGATATAGGCCGCCTGCTCGGTCTTCGACCACGCCGGATTGGGCGGCGAGATATTGTAGGTCGAGGGCACCCCCTTGTCGTACGGTCCCGCCGTTTTGATAAAGGCCGAGTTCGTGCGGTTGTAGACCGGGGCCTCGGCCACCAAGGCCTCGTCGTTGCTGGGAATGCTCACTACATTGTTGTCCTGGACGAATTTCTTGAGGTCGGCGAGCTGGGCGCGCGCCGCTTCGATGAATCCGGCCTTGGGCTTGTTGGCCGACATCTTCGCCACGCAGGCGGCGGGCGTGCCCTTGGGAAGATAGGTCGCGCACTCGGCTTTGAGCGCCTGCGTATTTCGCTCGAGGTCGGCCCGGCCGGCCGCCTCGATGTCCGCGACCGGAATTTCGACGCGCTCGGTGTCCTTCAGCATCGCAGCGAACAGATCCTTGCCCAGCGGAAATTTGTCGGTCGCGGTTTTACGCAGGCCGATCATGTAATTCTTCAAGTTGTTCATTGCAATCGCCGCGTTCGTGTCCGCGTCGGTGAGCTGCTTCTGAAGGTCCGGATTGGTCACGGACGCAAACGCCGCCGCCGCGTTCTTGGTGTAGAAATCGGCGAATCCCCCGAAATCGGCGATTCCCAATTCCACGTACGTCTTGGGCAATGGGCCCTGCAGATTCGCCTGGATGTCGGTCACCATCTTCGGGATGCCGTGCGCGTACTTGATGAACGCCTTCATCCGCACCTCGGCCGGCGCGTAGTTGCGCGTGACGTAAAGGTCCGGATCGAGGTTTGCGAGATACCAATAGGGGTTCGTGAACGGAAAGCGCGCCTTCTCGAGCCAGAAAAGGTCCTTGTCGATCACGCTCAGGAGGTACTCACGATCGAATCGCTCCCGTGGTTCCAACGACGCCGGATCGACGGCGCCGAATTGCGTGCGGGCATCGTGCAAACGCGCGATTTCGCGTTTGATGCCGTGTGAGCTCAGATCCGGCAGCTGGCCGTCAAAATCATGCCGGCCGGCCAGCGCGGCGAAGAACGGCTGCGCTCGCAGATAATCCTCGATGAAGCCGTTCGACAGGTTCGCCCACTGTTGACTGGCTTGCGAGGGCGGCTTTTTGGCCGGCGCGGCGGGATGCGGTGCCTGGCCGCACCCCACGATTCCGCACAACACCAGCCCCGCTACGGCCGCACCGAATCTGACTGATAAAGACATGACTCCCCCTTTCTCTTTTCCATACCGTTCTTATGATTGGCAAGTGTAACGCATGGTGACCAATCCGACCCGGCAGCCATAACTGCACAAACGCGTTGATAAAGCCAGGTGACGCATTGTATCCGCGGGTCGAAGATTCTCCCTACCGGAGTTTCGCCCATGTCCATCTACCACCTCAGAGCGAAAGTAATTTCCCGCAGTCACGGACGCAATGCGCTCGCTGCGGCGGCCTACCGTTCGGCGAGTCGTTTGACCGACGAGGCAAGCGGCATCACTTACGACTACCGCCGCAAGCGCGGCGTTGCGTATGCCGAAATCATGGGGCCCCCGAACGCCCCTGAATGGATATATGACCGGCACACTCTCTGGAATGCGATTGAGAAGATCGAGCGCCGCCGGGACGCGCAATTTGCCCGGGAACTTGAAATGAGTTTGCCCGTCGAGTTAGTTCTGGACGACCAAATCGAGCTGATACACCACTACGTACGCCGCGAATTCGTTGCCGCCGGCATGATCGTTGACGTTACGGTTCACCGGGACACCCCCCACAACCCGCACACACATCTCATGCTCAGTACTCGTCGCATCACGGCACAAGGTTTTGGGCCCAAAGAGCCCGCTTGGGGCGAGACCGAAAGTCTAATGGGATGGCGTCGAGATTGGGCCGACCTGGTGAATGCCTATCTGGCCAAAATCGGGCTTGAGCAACACGTCGATCGGCAGTTCAAACCCCCCGACCAAACCAGGACGGGTCACCGTGGCGGGCAAGCCGAGCGAGGATTTGGCATCCGGCACGCTGAACAGTATCCTGAAGCAATCTGGGTTGAAGAAGTAAGGTGAATTTCATGCGCTACGCGGTCGTTATTGAAGTCGCCGGCGGACAACTATTCGGCGTACGTTCCCGATCTGCCCGGTTGCGTGGCAACTGGCGGCACACCTGCCGAGGGTCGGCCTAGCCCGGCTGACCCGGCTGACGCGGTGCCGAGAATGCCAGCTTCGCGGCTCGAAATTCGGGGATTCTTTCACAGCGCTCGGTCAGCCCGGCCAGACCAGGATAGGCCCCGGCGGTCCCGACCCCCAGGGCATCGCGTAGGAACGTGAACACGCAAGTTGTGGTGATGTCCGCCTGCGTCATGCGCTCGCCGACCAACCATCCAGACCGCCCCGCCGCCGCGCGCTCCAGTTCGGCCAGCGCTCCATGCATCTGCACTCGGCAGCGATCGACCCACGGGCCATGGCGCTTCTCCTCGGGGCGAAACACCGTCTCGTAAATTTGCAGCACGCCCTTTTCCGCAGCCCCCACGGCGATGGACATGGCGCGAAGCGCCTCCCGGCGGTCCCGGCCCGCAGGCGGCAACAACGCCCGTGTGGGGCCAACGAGGTCGTCCAGGTAATCCAGAATTGCCGCGGACTCGATCAGCGACTCGTCGTCGTCCAGCACCAGCGTGGGGACGCGGCCCAGGGGATTGAACTCGCGAATGAGATCGAAGTCCTTACCCACCGACCAATCGCGGTGCTCGAAAGGAATCGCGAGGAAATTCATCGTGATCGCGACCCGGCGCACGAAGGGCGAATCGAACATGCCGATGAGGATCATCCATTGCTCCCATGAGCACGACTCGTGCCCGCGCTTAATGCCCGCCTTTGACCAATAGCCCGGCAGCTGCCAGGGCCTCCGCCAGTTCCGCCTCGATTCTCTCAGCCTCGCCGCGCTTGATGTACTGCAAATGCAGCGTCGGCCCGGTGAGAACTTCGAGACCCCGCTTCAGCACGCTACCCGCCGACCGGATCCCCGTCTTGTGCTGATCGAAGCGCTGCGCCGGAGTGTACTTGCTCATTCCCACGTACACGCCGTAAGGCCCGGCGCGGCTGTCCTCGTAGTCCAGCAACACCAGGTAAATGTTCGACCGGCCCCTGGCCGCAGCGCGCAAACTCAATGCCACGTCGTAAGCGGCCGGCAGCCACTCGATATAGCGCATGGGCAGCCAGTCCGGAATGGTGGCCGCGGCCTCGGCCCACAGCCGCTCGAGCGCACGCTCGATATTAATGGCCATTTCGCCGCGCATCCAGAGTTCGTGAACACAGTGCGCGCCGGCCGCTCCGTCGGCCTTGGCGAGGGCAAGGTCGAAGCGCTTGCCGATCTCGGCTCGACTCAGACCTTGCAGGGGCCTGGCGCTGGGGGCGTGGTTAGCGAATACGGTATCCAACTGACACGATAGTAGCTTCCTTTCGCCTGTCGTCAACGTGATAGACGATGCGAAACCTGCCATGGCGCACGCGGTACCGATCGGCGTACCCCGGGAAGATCTCGACCGAGGGCGGCCGCCGAATTGCCTCGTTGACTATCTGCGAGATCGATGTACCCGTCTCCGCCGATCTCAGCCGGAGAGACTTATGGATATCGGGCGAAAAATAGACCGTCGCCCGCGTGTACCTGTCGTTTCTTTTCATGACGTTCTGACGTTGTAAGTCATGGCGTCAGAACGTCACGAAATTTAAACATAGTGCCACCTCCGATCGTTCAGGGCCGCCCCGAATCGCCTGAACGGAGTCAGGGAGTTCGATGCGCATCGCCCGCCTTCCATCGGATCTCGCCGACGCAGGGGTCCAACAAGTGATCGACTCCCTCGACCAGCCCCATGGTGCGCAGCATGGCAAAAGCTCGAATCTCAGCGGCCGGAAACGCCTCCTGAAGGCGCGCTGCCGCCGCGAGCAGCGTCCTGCCCTTGGTGACGACGTCATCGACGAGCACCACCTGCGGCGGCAGCGCACGGGCCGCCTCGATGGCGAAGGAGTCGTAGTGGGCGCCCACGGTCGGTCGCGATCCCGACGGAGCGGTTGCCGACTTACGTACCGGCCAGGTGCGGCGCAGCCCGTTCCATATACCGCCACCCAATCCCGCCTCGAACATTGCCGTCGCCAGGTGCTCTGCCACCGTCTTGGTGCCGGCAGCCGTCCTGGAGCATCCGGGCACGGGCACCAGCACGTGATGAGGGCAGACGAACCCGGCAAGGGGCGATTGATCGGCCACCTGCTGCCGAACGCGGAAGGCGTACTTGACGATGAAGTGCGCATCACCGGCTTTCAGCAATGTCCGAAGCAAGCGTGACCTCGCGCAGGCGGCGCTCGATCCGCACGGCGAATACACGTAGCACGAGGCAAAGGTGATATGGGTGATCATGCAGCGCCGGTGGCCGTCACACATCCGCCCTCATGAGCGCCGCTACCGCGACAGATATTCGTCATCGAGCCGGTCCCGTGTTTGCCCGACAGCTGCTGCTGCCGTGTTCTGTGATAACGCCTTGGACGCCTCCTGCCGCATGAGCAGCCAGTCCTCCCGCGCTTGGCGCCGGATCTCCTCGAGCGTCTTCGGCTTGCCGGGATCGGGAGGGGGCGCGACAGCAGCGGCCGCGGTCGTGGTAGTTGCCGTAGCGACCGTTGCGTGCGTGGCGGCCGTGGTCGTGGCCGTGGTTGCGGCAGTCGCCGTCGTCGTGGTTGCGGCAGTGGTCGTGGCGGCCCGCTGTAACCGGGCCTCGATGCGGGCACGGTAGTCCTCACGCAAACGCTCGGCCTGCGCGCTTTGATACCCGTGCCGTTCCATTTCGAACGCCGCACGCGGGATGTGTGGATATGGCTCGCGATCGATTCCCTGTGCCGCGAGGGAACGGTGATCGACGCGTGCATCGATATGCGCATCGCGTAGCGCCTCATTGGTTACCGTCGCCCAACGCTCGCGTACGTACAGAAGTTCGTGGATGACCGGCGCCAGGCCCATGGCACGACGCTTCGCATCGTTGAGCTCCAGGCTCGTCTTAGCGGTCAACCCGTGTGCCGTGACCTCCCGGGTCGTCGCCAGCAGATGGGCATGGAAGTTTCGGGGATCGCTCCCAGGGAAATCGCGCGGGGCATGCACGGCAAGGTCGAGTGCGAACCGGTATCGTTCGACCAGTTCTCTTGAAAATCCCCGCACCAAATCGAGACGCTGCTCCGGATCGAGTTCAGCCGGCAGTGCCACGAGATACTCGCGCGCCACTCTTGCATTCTTGCGCGACTCGGCGAGCTCCGCGGTATTCCAGAGTTCCGAACGCTGCCTCGCCCAACTCATATCCTCGTCGGCAAACGCGCGCGGCAGCATGATTTCCTTGTGCAACACGTCGCGACGATCCGTGTGATCGTAGGTTCTGCCGGTACGCTCATCGTGTATCCGCTCGCCCGCCCGATAGGCCGCCGCGCTCACGGCGCTGCTGCCGCCGGACCGGCCGAAGGTCTTTAGGTTGAGAAAGTAGACCGCCATGCGCTTTCATTTCCTGCGCATGGCATATAGGAAGTGCGGCTCGACCGCGTACCCTGCAACGGCAGCCTCGAAGGGCGCGTCGATGGACAAGATTTCGATGAGGGCGGCACTCGATTCGCTGGCCGGAGCGAATGCTCCCTCGGGTTCACAGAACAGAGCCTGATCGTCCTGCGGTAGATCGCACCATGCGCAGTGGTTTGCCCAGTAGCCGTCATACCGGAGCGATGCCAGCGGCTGCAACTGCGCGGCGACGAAATTGGGAAGGAATTCGATGTGGAATAGGAACGCGTGTTGCGCGGCCGTCTGCCACGTATCCACCGCATGCGCCTCGCCGGATGCCTCATCGTCCAGTTCCAGCGTTTCGTGCCCGGGCGGCAATGCCACCGCGATCAGCGTCGTGGGCACACTGCAACGCCAACAGGGCGCGACGGTACGCGCCACCAGGAATCGAGGAGAACGGATGTTGATCGAATGCGTCGGGGATTCAGTCATTTCAAGTACACCTTGCGCCAGGCCGGGCAGGACGCCGATTTGAAATACCCGCATAGGTCGGGAAGCTGTTCGATCTGCGAAGCCATCACGGCGGTCTCGGTCACGTGTTGCTCGCTGACGTTCTTCGACCGGCGGGCGCTCGGTGCAAAGAAGGTGCCGTCCCGATCGCTGCCGCGGGACGTCTGCCGTCTGACGACCTCGCGCTCGCCGATCAATCGCGACGCAAACTGCGAGGTACCACCGTTCTCGCTCCCCGCGCAACGCAAGATCAGCGTGTTTCCGCAGTTTTCCACGATGGTCTGGGCCTCGGCCGCACCGTAAGTGCCGGACACCTGGGCGATGGACTGAAATCCCAAGACGCAGCGCCCTCCGAATTTCCGCAGCCGGGCAAGTGCATCTTTCAGCCCTTCGATGGCTCCAAGGGCATCGAACTCGTCCACCACCACCCACAGGCGCTGGTCACGGCCCTCTTGCCCGTTCATCGCCTCCACGATGGCAAGCCGTATCCAGGTCGAGATCACGGCGCGCAGTGCGGCAATCTGACCCGCGGTGTAGGGGATGAACAGCGCGCCCGACAGTGGACCGTTGCGCACCCAGGTGCGCACCGAGAATGGCGCCGTGCGCTGTAGTTGGACATATTCGAGCGCTGCGATGGCAGAGACCGCCACCGATCGAATTGAACCGAACATTCGTGCGTTTTCCACGTCGAGAAACGGCATCGCCGGTGTATCGACCAGCAGCGCGCGGAGCTCCTCGGTGGTCGCTATGGCGAGAAGGCGCCACAATTCCCCCGTGTTCTGCCGGCAGCGCCGCACGACGGCGGTCAGAAAGGTTCTTGCGTAACCGCGCCACTCGTTCGAAGAGGCATCCTCGGTGGCGGGGATCAGGCCGGCGGACAACTGATCGACGTCGTACGGGTCCACGATCTCCGCGAAAGGATCCCATGTCGCCGATAGCGGCTCGAAGGGATTCAGAACCACATCCCCGCGTTGGCGGCAAAAGAAGCGCTCACGATAACCGCCGTCGGGATCGGCGAATATGGCACGATCACCCCGCGCCAAGGCGCCTCCCAGCAATTCGCGAATCGCCGTGGATTTGCCGGTGCCCGTCGTTCCGACCATCTTGAAGTGCTTGGTTTCATCGAGCAGCGGTATCGCTAGTCCCGCCAGCATCAGACCGCCGACATGGGTGCGGCGTCGCCGTGTCTTCTCCAGAATCACCGCACCGCGCTTATGGATTTCGGGCGTTCGACGACGGAACCGTCCCGCACCCGCTCCCATCGCTATCACGACAGCCGCGACGACGAACAAGGTGTAACGGCTTTCCATCAGTTGCCACACCATCATCGTCATCGGCTCAATATCCTTGGACGATGTAGAAATCGCCCTTGTCCCCGTAAGCCGGGGCCTTGCGATCGATGCGCACGCAGAGTCGGGCCGCGTCGCCGCAGGCACGCCAGTCGACCCTGCCGCCGCGCTGTTCCAAACGCGCCACATCGCGAGCCAGCGAGTCACGTTGAGCCCTGAGTGCCGTGACTGCGGTCTCCGAGGGCAATGCGACGCGAGCGACCGCAGCGGGAATCACCGTACAGATGAGCACGATCGCAATGTTCCATAGAAGGCCGCGGACGTGTGTGGCGCGCGTCATGTCGCGCAGTGCGCGCACCGCGCGGTCGCGCTCCGCCGTCAGGGCCTGCAGCTCCTCGATGAGCGTTCGCCGAATCTCGTCGCGCACGACCGCGTCCAGCCCCTGCGTGTGCGCGCGCAGCTTCTGTAGCTGAGTCTCCGCCAGCCGTTGGTGAGTCTGTGCGCCTTCCATCAACAGGCCGAATTTCATCGTGTCATCATGCTCACTCATGTGCAGCTCCGTGATCGATCGGGAACTCTCGCTTGAGCGCCGATGCCCGCCGGCCGCTCCACCGTTTCACGGCATCCAGTCGCACCCGATGCCACTCTGGGTCCGAGGCACATTTCAGGTAACCGACGAGATCGGGAAGCTGCTCAATCTGCGACGGCAGCACCGCCGGCTCAACCGTAAAGTGCTCGCTGCGCGTAATGGAACCTGTAATTTCCGTGTAGCGACGACTTCGTGACACGGTCGTTCGGAGAACCTCGCGCTCCCCGATGAGCTGCGAGGCAAATCGGGCCGTACCGCCACCCTCGCTGGCGGAGCACCGCAGAATCAGGGTATTGCCGCAATTCTCGACGATGGTATGTGCGTCTCCTTGCCCGTAGGTGCTGGACACTTGCGCGATTGATTGAAAGCCCAAGACGCAACGGCCGCCGAATTTGCGGAGGCGTGCGAGCGCATCCTTGAGGCCATCGATCTGCCCAAGCGCATCCAATTCATCGACTACGAACCACAAATGCCCGCCGTCCGCTGCGGCGTGGCTCGCGGGCTCATCCCGGTTCATTGCCTCGAAAATCGCCAATCGCATCCACCCGGAAATGGTCGAACGCAGCGCGGCTATTTGACCAGCTTTATACGGAATGAATAGCACACCCGGCGAGTCCCTCTTGACCCAATCGCGAATACTGAACCGCGGTGCATCCTGCTGCGCGATGTAGTCGATGGCCCCCACCGCGGAGCCCGTCACGGATCGGATCGAATCGAACATCCGGCTGTTGTGCTCGTCGAGAAAGGGTTGAGCAGGGGTGCCGCGGACCAACGTCCGCAGTTCTTTGCTGTCCGCCACCAACAGCAAGCGATACAACTCACCCAGATCGCTCACGCCGCCTTCATGGGCCTGCCGCGTGACCGCGCTGAAGAACGTGCGCGCGTATCCGCGCCAGCTGCGATCGGCGCCCTCGTGATCGGGAATCAGGGAGCGCGCGAGCTGATCTACGTCATACGAATTCTCGATTTCGGCGAATAGGTCCCACTTCACCGAACGTTCGTCGAAAGGGTTGAGCACAATATCGCCGCGCGCGGAGTCGTAGAAACGATCGAGATATCCGCCATCCGGGTCCGCGATGACCGCCCGGTCCCCCCGCTCCAGGGCGGTGTGGAGAATTTCCCGGATTGCAGTACTCTTACCGGTACCCGTGGTGCCGACCAATTTGAAATGCTTCGATTCGTCCGCCGCCGGTATCGCCTTGCCGGCCAATGTGATCTCGCCGTCGCGCGCGGTGCTTCGTTCCGGCTCGTCCACGACGACCGTGCCTCGCTGATGAGCCTTTGGGTCGAAGGCGCTTCGCGCCGCAGCGCGCCCGCCGGCATACCCCAAGCCCGCGCAAAACGCGGTGGCCACGGTGAAGTGCAGGATCCCATGCGGAACCAGACCCAATCCACCGAGAAGCGGCGCCGCCGCGGTCAGGCTGATTCCGGCGACGACGGTGAGCGGGGCCGCCAGCAGGGGCGAGGTCAGATATGAGCGCAGAGCCGCCCGGCCGTGCATCAGACCTGCCACCAATGGCGCTTGCACGGACGCATAGGCTATGGCGAGACCCGACCACCCATGAGTCAGTCCAGGATCCATGTCAATGGACTCCCGTGGCCATGACTGCATGCTTACGATGCGGTTCGTACCAGACTTCCTTGATGTATCGTTCGTTGCCATCCACGCCGAATTGGATGACGATATCGATCAGGAGGTATAGCAGGCTCTTGATGTCGGCCCGCGCAAGATCTCGGCCAGCCGGATTCTGCTTCACCAAAAGCACCAGTTGCTCGAACGCCAATTCGGCGCTTGCCGCGTGAACGCTGGTGATCGAGCCTGGATGACCTGAATTGACGTTCCGGAGGTAATCGAACGCCTCCTCGGCGCGCAGTTCCGCCAGCAGTATCCGGTCCGGATTCATCCGTAGGCAGGATTCCAGCAGCTGCTTCGGCGTGACCCGCGCAACGCCCTGATCGTCTTTGGAGTAAAGCAGTCGCACGTGATTCGAGTGCTTATCCAGAACAAGCTCTGCGGCGTCTTCGATGGTGATCAGCCGCTCGTGGCTGGGAATCTCGCGGATTAACGCCTTGGTCCATGTTGTTTTCCCCGATCCCGTGGGTCCCGACACCAAGATGTTCTTCCGGGCCCGGACGGCACAACGCATGAACGCCGGATAGTCTCCGGCCGCCAGCATGCGTTGCAGTTCGTGCTCATCCTCATCGAGCTGCCGTTCGGAGCGGCGCGTGCGGCGAAAAATGCCGCGCGCCGCCAATTCCTCGATGCTCCACACCTGGTCCATCGGCCGGCGAATTGCGATGGCCACACAGCCCGCACTGGTCGCGGGCGGCAGCACGACCTGAATTCGCTCACCACTGGGCAGGGATGCGGACAACAAGGGCGACGTCGCGTCGACACGCTGCTGAGTCGAGTTGGCGACCAGCTTGGCCAGCCGTTTGCACCATTCGAAATCCGCGAATGGCAAGTGTTCGCGACGCCACCCCGTCGCTGTCTCGAGAAAGGCCTCCTGAGGTCGATTGATGCATAATTCCATGACATCCGGGTTCGACAGAAGAGGTCGCAACGCAGCCCAGGTCAATGCGAGCGCGGATGCGTCCGCCGGCCCCTTATCGTTCGGACGCGGATCGCAGCTCATACACTGACCGGAAGTCCAAATCGCGAGCCACCAGCACCTGGATTCGGTCTCCGTTCCGTTTGACCACCGTAGGTGGAATATTGATGGTGTTCTTGAGTATCTCCGTCAGCACGTCTTGCGATGCCGATGGATTGACAACCACCGTCCCGTTGCCACTGCGCGACGACTGCACTGCCGCTTGCACGGCACCGTCGATCACGGAGACGAGCATGGCCGCACCAAAGCGCTGCCAGAAATGGCGGTCGACTTCGCCGGGCAGTCCGGAACGGCCGAGTTCATCGGCGCCGGGTGAATCCAAGGGAACGGTGACGCCGGTGGGCGTACGTGCCTCGGTCCACAGGACGAAAACGCGGGCGGATCCCTGCTGAACCTGGCCCCGCGTCTCACCGATCAACTTCGTGCCCCGCTCCAACAAAACCACGTTGCCGTCCACCCCGAAGGCGTCGGTTGCCATGACGCACGTGGTCATGCCGGGCAGCGTCGAGTCTATGGCCGTTTCCAAGGTGCAATCGATGAATGCGCCCTTGGGCAGCAACAGCCGCTGCGCCGGCAAGGTTCGGGCGCGCACGGCCGCCGTCTCCCGGGATTGCAGCAATCCCGACAACTCCCCACCCCCAGGCACCGCCGCCATGGCGCCCCGGTCAATGCGACCCTCAATAATCGGCGCTGTCGGTACGATATTACGGGCGGCGAATACAGTGCCCGATAGCTGACGATCCAACGCAAGCTCGGCGGGCGATTTGGGCGGCGGCATGCCGTATGCTGCGCCCGTAGGATTCGACAGCACGGGCATCTCGGTCAGCGTCGCAGCGCTCAACGTTGGCGGATCACGAGCGGGCTCCGGAGGCGCCGAAGTCGTCGGGGGCGTTAGCGGCGCCCTCGGCAGGGGAGGATCGATGCGACCCAAGCTGGGCAGCGGCGCGTCACCCTGCGCTCGCTTCGCCGATACCATGTGCGCATCCGACTGGGCGCGGCCCTGCCGCGTCAGAACGGTCGCGTAATACCAGGTGAGCGATCCCAGACCCAGCACGCTCATGAGTCCGACGGCCAGCACATTGCTGACGCGCGACTGGGCCGAGACCGCGCGGAAACCGGCATTTGTGTCGCGTTCTCCCAGCACCTCGCCCGGCGGCCTCCGCTCTTCGCTCACGGCGAACCTCCCTGCACGCGGCGCTCGACATTCGGTGCGACGGTCCCCGACTCCAGGCGCGCGGCGCCCCCGCCGAATCCTTGGTTTACGACGCATCCCCACAGTTTGCCGCGTCGAAGGATGAAGCGGCGCGCGATCCGGTGGATGATCAGGTCGCCGTTTTCCATGCTGAAGTTGAGCAAGGATTCGGTGTCGTCCTCGCTGCGCACGAAGATTGCCGGCAGATCGGCATTGGCGGCAAATCGCAGTCGGGTATGGATTCCGTCGTCCGATGCCAGTATGGGGCGGAGACTCAGGTCCCCACAGTACCAATAATCGATGTTTTGGCGCCGGTGAGCCGAGGCGTCCTCGAGTTCCGAATCGATGTGCCTGGCAGCGGACTCCTCCGCGGTCTTCGACGGCGCCACCGGATAGGTGAATCGCAAGGCGTATATGATCTCCGACTCGGCGCTCGACGGCGGTTGCGGCAGAGCCGTGTACTCGAATTGGTAGTGCCGCCGACTGGTGAGTACCGTCAAATTGGTTGTCACCTTCGTCGCCTTGGGCTTCAAAAACAGATGATTGTCCTGTCCGAAATACGCAAGACCGTCGATGTCCCCCGCGCCCAGGCCGACAAACGATTCACCCGTTTCGAATTCGAGGTCGATCTGATAGCCGACGAAACCCCGCAGGCGATATACCTGATCGCCATCATAGGCCACCGCGCGAACCCGGCTGTCAACGGTGCCGCGCGGGGGCACGACTTCCGCATACCCGGAATGGCACATCACCGACAAATGCAGCGCGAGCGCCGCCAAGACTCGGAACCGCACATGGCTGCAGTATTCATTACTCATGACGCGTCTCCCGATCCGCGGCCCGTTCGACAATCACCTCCGGTTCCGACTTGAAATCGACGATCTTGAAGCCCAGAGGATTCCAACGCCGCGTCTTCGGATCCTTGGCCGGCTCCACATACGCGAACTGAATGGTGGCCACCCAATGCGTGTACTTCTCGTCCTCTCCCCCGCCTTGGCGCAGCGCCTTCAAATACCTAACCTGGGCGAGGTCCTTGAGTCCGCTCGCACGCGTGAAGAAGCTGACCGACGTGACTTGAACCCGGACAGAACTACCATCCTTGTAGACGTTGAGAGGCGATGCCGGATTGGTCGCCGTCCACTCTGCATACCAGGCCTGATTGCGCTGGGCGGAATGGAACGCTCCGCACTCCTCGTAGTCGCTCTCCGCGGTGGCAAAGTTGAAGCGCTCGCAAACGGTGAGATAGTGCGCCAGAAAATAGCGGGTGACCGTCTCGTCGGGCGCGGCACCGCCGGCGTACGCGGGGACGACGTCGACGATTCCCGTACTGTTGTCCACGCGGATGACGAAGGGCTCGATCATTTTCAGCGGCATCAGCATCACCAGCGCGAGGGCGCCCGTCACGGCGCACAGCCAACCCGACCCCGCCACCCACCATGCGACGATGGCGCTGCGCTTGAGACGCGCAAAGCGGTCGGCATCCCATGAGTCGGCTTCCCGGAAATAGACTTCGAGCGCCCCGCACGTCACGGGGTACTCCGGGGCGCCGCGCCGGCGGCGGTTGCGGGCGGATTGATGGCTTGCAAGCGGCTGTCGCAGCGCACCGCATTCGATGCGCAGGCCGGCAAGAGCAAGAACAAACATAAAATGACGCGCATGGTTTCCCTCCTTGGTATCAGTCACTGACGCTATTGACGAATCCCTCGCCGCCCAGGAGTCCGCGCGTTGACTGCAGCGGCCGCTAGCGGCCCCGCGACGGCCGCGCTCGTGCGCATTCCCAGGGCGACTGTGCGGCTGATGAGTCCGAAACTGCTCAAGGCCAGGCCGCCGGCCAGACCGGCGGCGATAGGCATGACCTGCCGCATGATCAAGAACACGAGAACGGCGATCAGAACCATGTCCAAGGCATCGACCGTCACTATCGCTGCACCGCGCGCGGCAGTCTGGGTGGCATAGGACTGAACGACCTGAAGAAGCAGTGCCGCTATCATCACCGTCAAAATTGTGATAAGCGCATAAGTGGCGAGTTGCGCAATCCAGGCGGAAAAGAAGCGCCGCGTGGATTCGAAGAACAGGGAGGCGATGAATAGTGGCCCCAACGCCAGCAGCACGGCCAATGCGATGTTCGATAGCGCTATCAAGAACATGGCGTAGACGCAGAGAATGCCGATCAGAATCCAGACGACGGCGCCCGCCAGATAGAATCCGAAGTCCGTGAGAAGGCTGGCCTTGCCCCACAGATTTCCGGCAACCGTGCCGCCGTTTTCCCATATGGCATCAATCGTGCCGACGGGGTCGCGGCCGCCGATCACGGCCGCGGCGAGTTGCGCCGGCGCGGAATAAAAGGTGTTCACGATGAGGGTGTTATAGAGCCATAGGTGCAAGCCCACGCCCATCACCAAAGCCAACAGAGCTATGCGCTTGAGCCCCGTAAGCAACGGCTCGTCGATTTTTCCCATGAGATGCAGATAACCCCACACCATCACGTACACCGTTGCGACCGTTACTACAGCGGGCTCGAGCACGCCCGCCAGTCGCGCCGTGTTGTCGCCGATGTAGGTCGCCAGTTGACTGTTGAGCCATGCCCAGAATGTGGAGAAAAATCCCATCTCTAGGGCGCCGGTTGGAATCGGGAGATGAATCGCCCATGCCCGGCGATGATCTGCTCGCGCTCCTGCTGCCGGAGAACGGCCTCCTGCGCCTGGGTGGCTTGTTGCAAGACCAGAAGTTTGGTTTGCTCATTCTGCAGCATGCCGAGTTCGGCACTGATTCGCGCCTGCAGGTCGAGGATGGCCTTCTGATCGGTGGCGGTCGCAATGGCGGCGATCAGCGTTTGAATCGATACGAAGCGGCCACTGGCATTGGCGAGCGCACTCTGCGCCAACGTCTGCTGTACGGCGCCGGACCGGCGCACCGCGACGAGGTGGCTTCTGTCTGCCGCGGACATCGCCGCAAGCTGCGGCGGAGTCAACACGGCGTTGACCCCGATGACGGAGCCTACATCGAGGGTCGACAGCTGAGCCCAAGTCGACGGCAGGTAATTGCGCGATACTCCGCCCAGCAGCCGTTCCATTCCGCGGTCACCCGTCATGGTCGTGAGCGCCTGCTTCGCTTGCGTCAGCTGGTTTCGCGCGGTCTGTACTTGCTCCTCCATGGCCTGAACCTCGTGGATGAGTTGTACGATGGCCGGCGCATCGACCACCGCCCATTGAGCGCGCGACGGCATGGCCGCCAGCGACGCAATCATTGCAAACAGCAGGGTCAACGAGACTCGGAAAAGCGACATGAACGTCGATTGGGTGGACATCATTCTCTCCTTGCATGTGAGTCGGCGGCGGTCGACATGAAGATGGGCAGCCAAATCGACGGGTTCGAGCCTTTCGCCCGGATGATGTCGCGCATCCGGGCCACGGCATCGGCACGGCCGGAGATCACCGCCAGGTCGGGGTCGAAGCCCTTGAGGTCGAGTTGGCAGACGACACTGTGATGAGCCTGCTTGACCAGGAACTTGCGAGAGCCCGGCTCGAGTTGCTCCTTGATCAACCGGAATTCGCGCCGCGTGAGACCGAAGCCCTCGGTGTAGTCCTCAACCTGGGCATCGGCGTTGGGAAAGAAGATTTTGGTCGGCGTTTGTTCCACGAGCGTTCGGCTGATCGGACTCTCCAGGACATCACTGGCACTCTGTGTGGCCAAACACATGACGCCGTTCAGCTTGCGCCAGGTCTTCGGTCCGTCCCGTGCAAAACTTTCGAACGCGGGGTCAGCCACGAGCCGCCAGAACTCGTCCATCCAGCACACCAATCGCCGGCCGTCGAGCAGCCGACGAACCACGTGGAACAGATACAGTGTGATGGGAGCACGGATAAGCGCGTGATCCAGAAACTCAGTGACATCGAATCCCACGACCGCGCGACCAGCCAGGCGCGACGCGAGCGTGTCCAGCGGGTTATCGAATACCCACGCATACTCGCCGCCGCACACTTCACACCAGCGCGACAGCCGGGCGTGCAGTCCTTCGGGTTCGGTGGGATCCAGAAATTCCACGAGCCGCGACAGCCGCCGGGCCCTCGGTTCGAGCGCCAACGTCCCGCGCAGGGCTTGCTCCAGGTCGGCCTGCTCGCGAACCGCGTTGACGTAAGGCGACTGCGAGGAACGCATCGACAAGGATTGCAACCAAGTCTTCAAGAACTCGACATTCGGCGGTGTCGGGGACAGCTGCAGAGGATTGAATCCCGTCGATAGCCCGCTTTCGAGGGGAAAATACTCGCCGCCCAGGGCGCGTACGAGAATCTCGAGGCCTCGGTCCTTGTCGAAGACAACCTGAGTGACGCGCTGACGGGCCAACATGGCGATCAAGAAACCGATGAAGACAGTCTTGCCGGATCCGGTCGGACCGCAGATGAGCGTATGGCCGATGTCTTTGCGGCTTCCCCCGTGGGAATCGTTGGGATCGCTGGCGTGCAGCGAGAAATGATAGGGTGACCGGGCGCTGGTGACGAACAAGGTGAGCGCTTCGCCCCAATGGTTGCCTGTGGCCCGGCCGAGCGGGTAGTTGTGGAAGGGCGCCATGGCAGCGAGATTCCGTGATGTGATGGGCGATTTACGCGGCCTCACGGGGAAGTTCCCCGGCAATTGCGCCCAGAATGCCGCCTCCAACGCCAAGTCCTCGCGCGCCACCAGCATACCGGCATCCGCTAGCAGGCTGCGGGCGAGTGCCACCTGATCGTTGAGCGCTTTCAGCCGGCCGGCGCCGGACCCATGGGCGTTCTCCGCGACATCGGCAATCACTTGCAAGCTGAAATGGTGATCCCCCATGACGAATTCATTACTGGTCAACGCATCGAGAGCATCCTTGAGTTCGGCGGCCTGGGAGATGGCGAAATCCCCGGCGTTGGCCATGCGGTTGAACTGCCGCTGCAGCAGCGCCTGTCCCGCGGCCTTGGTGAGAAACGCAAATGATTGCGTCAGCACAAAGGAAAACGGTGCGGACAATAGGGAGTTGTACATTCCCACGGTGGTCGGAGTCGGGTATTCCTTGATTCCCAGCATTGCACCCACGCGAGTATCGGTGGCCGAGCGATACTCGATGGCTTCGCTGCCGAAGAGAATCCGGACGCTCGTCAGCATCCGGTTGAGCGAGATCCGCTGCAGGGGCATGCGCCGCCACTCCCCATTGATGAGCAGCCCCAAGAATTCCAGCAGGGAGGAGCACCACGTCTCCTCATGCCGATAGCAACCCAGCAACTCTGGTTCGTAACGGACCAACGACGCTGACAGCGTCTGCACCAATTTATCGCAGGCATCGAGCGCCTCGACGAGGTCCCCGTGCAACGGCTCGCTACGGGTCCGGGAAAGAGCCTTCGCAATCACTCCCGCCGCGAGACCGGCGACCGGCCGATGGATGATGCTCAGATAGAGATCGTTCTGCATCAACGATTCACCGCCAATTCGCTCGTGATACCTGGCCCGGAGTTCGTCGGCGAAGTCGCGGTGGGCCGGCGCGGCCGGCGGACCGCCGACGATCTGTGCGCGGCGCCGGATGACATGGATCCACAGCGCGACGTTCGGAGCCGCGATGTTTCGCCATAGTACGTTCAAGCGTTCGTGCCAATTATTGAGCACCGCATCGTCGTTGCTCTCGAAGGCCGCGCCTCCCAGACGCAAGGTCTGCAGATAGTCGCCGAATGCGGTACGCACCACGTGCGGCGAGACATGCGCCCCATAGGGGACACGATCTGCGGCGTTTTTTTCGCGCCGCATCGCCGCTTCGCGATTCAAGGTGAGCATGCGGGATCCCGGCGGGATCTGCGCCCGCGCCCGTTCGGCAGGTCGAGCGCCAAAGGGCTGTAGCTGCTCGCCCGCCACACGCGATAATTGGCAAACAGCGCGGGTAGCCGCGTGCGAGCCCACAACAAGACGAGATCGAAGAATCTGGCATCCCGCGCGCACAACAGCATGCAGACACCGTGGATCGGCAAACAAAGCAGCAGTGCGAGGAGATTTTTCGTCAGCAGAAACGCCTCCAGGGTGAATACCATGTTGAACAGCAGCGCCGAATACGTGACTCCCCACCGCATCGGCGGGCGCGTGGCGCCGACGAACAGCGGATCGACCATCAACCCCTCGCTGGATTCGCTTGGCATGAGCCCTCCTAGACGCCGAACATGCCGCGAACCCACGTGACGATCTGCGGGGCGCCGAAGGCGATGGCAATGCCGAGAATTGCGCCGATGCACCACCCCCACGACATTCGGTTCGCCATCGCCATACCTCCCAGGACCATGACCAAAATGATTGCGACGGGCGTCAGCCACGCAAGAATGTTGGTCTGAAGCGCGGTCGCGCCCGTCATGAACGGCGACGCTTGAGCGAGGGCCAGTTCAGGCGTGACGTAAACCCAGGAGATGAGCAGCAGGCGAGCCGCATTGCGCTTCACCGTGAAGCACCGCGTGCGGGAGTGATGCATGGCGGAATTCCTTTTCCGTGGTGTTGCGAAATGATTGGGAAGTCAGACTTCGGCCTCGAGGGCTCCGATCTCTCGCTCATCGCGCCGAGCTGCAAGCTCCTCACGCTTCACCTTTCCCGGCGCGCCGAATCGAAAGTTTTGCACAACGAACGAATGGTCGTACTGCTTTTCGCCCTCCTTATCGGTCCAATTGTTGGAGCGGATTTGCGCTTGAAGAATAAGCTGATCCCCCTTGCGCGCATGTTTGGCGATGGCTTCGCCGAGGCTTTCGAATGCGACGAACCAAACGGTCGTGACGGCCTCGCGCACATTGCCGCGCTCATCCTTGCCCGCATAGTCGTTGCCCACGAGGCAGAGGCGGGTATAGGTGGTATCGCCTTTGATGGCCAATTCGGGATCTTTGGCGAGATTTCCGACCGCGGTGACAGTAAAACTATTCATGACTACTCCTTTGACTGGTGATGCACGGCGAAGATGGAAAATCTTCGCTCGCGTGCCATCAATCTAAGAGGGTCCAATGGAAACTGAAACGACATTAACTGCCGAATTCGCAGAGAAAGAATAAGTGGCTGCGCTGTTTTCTCATAAAGCTCTGAGATTCGCCGGCCTGGCTGGCCAGATGACCGGAAACCAGTCCTCACGAAGACGTTGACCCGTCACCATTCCATGTCCCGGATAGGGAGGGGAGGTGCGCCCTGGCCGCTCCGCATAGCGCACGTCGTCACCCACCCACCGCAAAGACAACACGCGCCTCCGAGTCGACGCAGCGTTGCCGCGGGCACCGTGCACGGTCCGGTAATCGAAAATGACCGCATCACCGGGCTGCATCTGCCATTCGAGTACTTGCAAAGTAGGATCGCAGTCCGGATCGGGCACGTCACGGTAACCGCCGTCCTCGTTGTAGAAATCGCTGGAGTCAAGCCATCGCATGGGCCGCACCTGGCGTTCCCACCGATGAGAGGCCGCGATCAATCGTAGCGTAGCTGCCTTGACCGGGTCGATGGGGATCCAAAAGCTGATCGTCTGCTGCCCATCGAGAAAATAATAGGGAAGATCGCTGTGCCACGGAGTGGGCTTTTGCGTGCCCGGTTCTTTGACGAGCACGTGTTCATGGAAAAACTGTGCGGATTGCGAGCGCATGAAGCGCGCTGCCAGCTCCGCCGCCGGCGACTCATGGATCGTGCGCGTGAATTCCGGGATCCGCTGCCAGTTGCAATAATCGTCGAAAAATCCGCCGCTCTGGCCTGTCTGAACCAGATTCGAGGCGAGCGGACCCGGATCGCGCATGTTGCGGTCGATACCGGCGGCGATGATGTCAACCCAGTCAGCGAAAACTCCGCGGAGGCAAGCCGCGCCATCCCGGCGGAAGGACTCGAAAGCGTTTGAGATCTCTTCGGTCGTCATGGCGGACATCGGCTCCTCTTTTGCAAGTGACGGAACTATCCACCAATGTTATCCATGCGTAAAATAATATAAATTATGACTATTAATAGGTTTTTCTGATGAACATCACGCTCCGACAGCTGCGTTACGCACTCGCAGCCGCACGCTCGGGCAATCTGTCGGTGGCGGCCGCCGAGCTGCACGTGTCGCAGCCGTCGCTGACGGCGGCGATCGATAGCCTGGAATCCCAGTTCGGTCAGAAGTTGTTCGTGCGGCGCCGGGGCGCGGGTGCAGCGCTCACGCCATTCGGCCGCACCGTGATCGATCAGGCGCGTCGGGTTCTCCACGAGACGCGTCAATTGGAAGGCCTCGCCCAATCCAGTGGGGAGGTCTCCGGCGAATTCGTGCTTGGATGCTTCGATGAGCTGGCACCTTACTGCGCTGCCGCACTGATGCGTCGGCTTCAGGAACGACACCCGAAACTACTCGTCGTCGTGCGTGAGGAAGGCTTCGCGCCGCTACGTCGGCTGCTGGCCGAAGGGTCCGTCAATCTTGCCTTGACTTACGATCTCGATACCGATTCAACCACGCAAATCACCGTGTTGAAAGAAGTGCAGCCACACGCGCTACTTGCGGCCGGCCACGCACTGGCGATCCGGCGCGAAATTTCGCTCGCCGAACTCGCTCGTTTCCCCTTGGTGCTCAGCGACCAAGCGGCGAGCTGGCAGCACATCATTGAGCTATTCAGGCTCCACGGTCTCGCACCGACGGTGTACGCCAGAACACAAACCTTTGAGATGCAACGCAGCCTGGTCGCGAATGGGTTTGGCGTCGCCCTTGTTTATGCCGAGCCGTTTGGTCAGGAGAGCTACGACGGACTGACGCTGTGTCGCCTGCCCGTCAAGGATACGCTGCCGGCACAACGCATCGTCCTGGCGCGGGACTCGAGATATCCGGCAACCTCGGCGGACGACGCAGTGACCGAGATTGCGAGGCAATGGTTTGTCCACAATGCCGGCCGGCCGATTCGTGCTCAAGCGGCTGCGGCGCGAAACGCCGCCAATACTGGGCGGCGCCTGCGGCCGGGAAAATAGACGCCTTGCTGCTACACCCCCGGCTTGGCGATCTCGGCGAACGAGTTGCGGAGCCACATCTTGACGCGCTGGCGCTCGAGCAGCCGCAAACCGCTGGTATCGGCGTCGCTCTTGTTCGCCACCGCCCAGAAGCTGACGCTGCTGGCATCGATCTTCATCATCGACACCTCCTGCAGCCGCTTGAGATGGATGACGCCGGCGCCCAGGCTGAGCGCCCGTTCCTTCTCGCCGGACTGTTCCAGAATCCGGAAGTCATCGCCGCGTATTTCATTGAGCACCAGGGTGTAATTCAACCGGGTGCCGTGACGATCCAGCAGCCGCTTGAGGAGATCGACGGAATCCTTGCCCGCATCCATGACATGCCAGTAGCGGATGTTCAGGCCCAGTTCGGGTGCGACTTCGAGCAGCTGCGAATCGTCCATCCATTGCGTCAAGCGCTCCTGCGTCTGCGCCGCAAGATCGACCAGGACCCTGCGCTCCGGCACCTCGGCCGCGGCCTCGACGATGGCATCCATGCTTTCGTAGCTGTCGATCAACACCGGCGACGCGTAGCCGGCATAGAATCGCAGCAAGGCACCGTGCGAACGATCCGAATCGAAGCCGAGAAAAGGTATGTTGTTGTCGATCATGTACTGCGCGAGCAGCCGCGCGACCAAAGACTTGCCCACCCCACCCTTCTCGCCGCCGATCAAATGAATGTTCGTCATCGATGCTCCTCATTTCTGTCGAAGTAATCTAGCATGCCCGCGGGCATAATCGCGCCATGAACGCACCGCGGTCGTACTTGAGCTTGCAATCCGGCGGCACCTTGCGTGCAGACGCGCCGGCGGAACGCACTGCGCTGCCCACGGCGCTGCGCGCGGTACAGATGCGCAAGGTCTATGGTTCGATGGTCGCCGTCGATAATCTCTCGTTCACCGTAAAGCCAGGCGAGATCGTGGGTTTGTTGGGGCCGAACGGAGCGGGCAAGACCACTACGATCAACATGATACTGGGCGTGTTGCAGCCCAGCAGCGGCGGCGTGCTGATCGGCGAGATCGATCTTGCGAGGTATCGGGCGCGCGCCCTCGCCGGCACCAATTTCGCAGCGGTGTACGCCGCGCTGCCCGGCAACTTGACCGTGGCGGAGAACCTACGGTTCTTCGGCCTGCTGTACGGCATCAAAAGCCTGCGTCAACGCGTCGAGGAGCTGCTCGAGGAGTTCGGCCTCGCGCACTTGCGCCACACCAAGTGTGGGCTGCTGTCGTCCGGCGAACAGACACGGGCGGCGCTGGCGAAGGCGCTGGTGAACAAGCCGAAGCTCCTGCTGCTGGACGAGCCGACCGCATCTCTCGACCCATCGGCCGCACAGCTCATCCGCGAAAAGATCAAGCATCTCGCGGCCCAGGACCGCTGCGGTATTTTGTGGACCTCGCACAACATGCATGAAGTGCAGGCGGTGTGCGATCGCGTCATATTTCTGTCACACGGCAAGGTGCTGCTGGAGGGGGACCCGAGGACCTTGCCCGAACAGTATGGGGCGGCAAGCTTGGAGGATCTTTTCATCCGCCTGGCGCGGGAGCCGCTGGCCGAGGGAGGGCATCCGTGAAGGCGCGCCCCATTGCCGGCATCGTCCTGCGGCAGATTTACCTGCTTCGCGGCAGTCCGGTCCGCGTGTTCCCCATGGTGACATGGGTGGCCATCGACATCGTACTTTGGGGATTCATCACGCGGTACCTGAATTCCGTGAGCGGCAGCGGCGTCAACTTCGTCCCCACCCTGCTGGGCGGCGTCCTTCTCTGGGACTTCTGCACGCGCATCATGCAAGGGGTGAGCACGGCCTTTCTGGAGGACGTATGGTCGCGCAATTTCCTGAATCTGTTCGCATCGCCGCTCTCCATTTCCGAATACATCGCGGGACTGGTGATCACCAGCATCATGACCAGCTGCATCGGTGTGGTCGTCATGCTGGCGCTTGCGACCGGCGTCTTCCACCTGCAATTCTTTTCGCTGGGTGCCCCCTTGGTGGCGTTCTTGATGGTGCTGTTCGTCTTCGGCATCACGCTCGGCATCTTTGCGAGCGCGATCGTGCTCAAGCTGGGGCCGGCCTCCGAATGGCTGTTGTGGCCGATGCCGGCATTGTTATCGCCGTTCGCGGCGGTCTTCTACCCGCTCTCGACACTGCCGCAGTGGATGCAGCGGGTGGCGCATGCCCTGCCGCCGGCGTACGTTTTCGAGGGAATGCGCACTCTGCTGAACGGCGGTGGATTTCCGGCGGCGCTGCTGACGCAGGGCGTGGGGGTGGCTGTCACGGAACTGCTGCTCGCGGCCTACTATTACGGCCGCGTTTATCGTCACGCCGTCCGCACCGGACTGCTGGCGCGCTACAGTGCCGAGAGCGCGGCGTAGCGGATTGTGTCAGATCCTTCCGACATGCCGATATAACGAAGTGGTGTTGGTAACCCGCTCGGGAAGCGGTAACGTATCTCAAGGGCACCGCGGGCCGCGAGAGATTTTGGTTGACAGATCTCCCTCGTCCAGTTATCCAGTCTTTCGCGCTCCGCGGATGCCCACCAATGATTGCGCTCCGGATCACGCCTTCAGATCGGGCGTCACCTTTCCGCCGCTTTGCGCCAACTTGGTCATGACTTCCTTGTGAAGCCAGATGTTCATCGAGGCCGATTCGGTGGTGTCGCCCTTGTATCCCAGTTCCTGGGCGAGCTGCTTGCGGTTCGCCAGGCTGGGATCGAGTCCAACCAACTTCATCAAGTCGACGATGGAAGTCTGCCAGTTCAATTTCTGTGCGCTTTTCGCGCTGAGCTGCGTGAGCTGGGCCTCGAGGCTTCCAGCGGAAATCGCCGCGCCCGGAGCGGCGGCAGTGGGCGGCCGCATTGAGGGGGAACTCGTGGGGCCGCCGGCGGGCGCGGAACCCTGTGGGGCCGGCGCGCCGCCAGCGGCCGTGGCCGGCGTCGAACCGTGGCCGAAAATCGCGTTCTTGATGCTTTCAAAAATGCTCATGGTGTGTCCTCTGTCTTGGCGTGGAACCGCGGTTTGGTGCGGCAGGCTAATGATAGGCGAAAGCACGTCGCAGTAGCGTATGACCCGATCGAGTGTAGGATTGCGCCTATGCCAGTCTGCGTCCCGAAAATTTTCCGCGCCCGATTCTGCCGCGCTCGACAATCCGATCCGACACTGGCAAAGCCTGCCTGGCGCTACGCCGACACCTTCGAGTTCATGGAGCAGACTCGCTCCGGTTTCCCGCCCGCCAGCAAGATCCGCGCGCGATGTCCGGCCATGTCATCAACAACACCACCGGCGGCGATCTTCAGATGAACATTGAGGAGCGGCTGTCCTGCCTCGACGCTTTCCCCGACGTGGCCTCGTTGGACGGCTTCGTCGGCGAAGTGCGCGACTACCTCGCCCGGCATGCAGATATTCTCCCGCGTATCCCGTGAAAGTATCCTGCGTTTCCCTGCGGAACCTCAAGTGACTGACTCCGGGGCCATCGCGCGCTCGAGCGACTCGGTTCTGATTCGCGCCATCGGCTTCTGGGCGCTTGCAGCATCCATCGTCAATCTCACGATCGGCGGCAGCATCTTCGCGTTGCCCGGCACCCTGGCCGCCTCCATGGGGCCCGCGGCACCGCTCGCCTTCATCCTGGGCGCTCTTCTATTCGTACCAATTACGCTCTGCTTCGCGGCGGCCGGAAGCCGGGTAACCGTCACCGGCGGACCATACAGCTACGTCGCGGCTGCGTTCGGTCCATTGCCGGGATTTGGAATTGGAGCTTTCCTGTGGATTTCGAGCGTTGCAGGGAGCGGCGGCATGGCGGCCATATTGGCCGATCAAGCGGCGCACATCTTTCCGATGCTCGCCCCCGCTCTGCCCCGCTCGCTCGCCATGCTCGGCATCTACGCGATGCTGGTGGCATTGAATGCCCGCGGCATCAAGCTTGGCGCAGTGGCCATTGTGATTTTTGCAGCGGCAAAAGTGATGCCGCTGCTCTTGCTGGCCCTCATCGGCTCGAGGTTCGTGCATTGGGACAATCTGCGCATCGCCGCCATGCCGACTTGGGGCACCATCGGCAGCTCGCTCGTGATCGTGGTATTCGCCTATTCCGGCATCGAGACGGCGCTCGCGCCGTCGGGCGAAATTCGAAACCCCTCGAGCGTCGTCCCCAGAGCGGCTCTCACAGGCATCGCAATGGTGATCGCGTTGTACGTGGGACTGCAGTGGATTTCCCAAGGTGTACTAGGTACCGCGCTGACCGGCAATAGCGCGCCGCTTGCGGCAGTAGCCGACCGCATCGCTGCGGGCGGCGGCCGCTGGTTGGTGCTCGTGGCATCCGTATCGCTCGCGGGGTGTATGCAAGGCGACCTGCTGGGTAGCTCCCGCCTGCTGTATGCGCTGGGGCGCGATGGCTTTCTACCGGCTGGATTGGCGTCGTTGACCAAGACCAGCCGCGTACCGCTGCTCGCGATCGTCGTTCACGCGCTGGCTGCGTGGATGGCGGCGTCTGCGGGAAGCTTCACCACCCTCGCCCTCGTGTCCGGCGGCGCATTTTGTTTCGTCTACATCGCGAGCTGCGCCGCCGCCTGGCAACTGCAGCGCCGGCAGGTCGCACAGGCCCGGAAGCCTTTGCATATGCCCGGCGGCCCGTTGATTCCGTTGCTGGGAATCGCCGGGCTCGGCGGGATCCTCACGACGCTCGAGCGCGCGGAATGGATCGCCATCGGATGCGCCCTGCTCGGCATCGCAATCCTTTACTCATGTAACCTACGGTATCGCCATGGAATATGAAGCTGCACGTACCGTCGTCTACCCGTGGAATTGCGACTCCATGGGTCATTTCGCGACCCAGCACTACATGAAAGTGTTCGACGACGCGACTTATCACCTGTTGGGCGCTCTGGGGTATTCGCTGCGGGATGCGGGTGAGACGCGCCGCGGTTGGGCCGATGTGAGCCACAAGATCGATTACCTGAGCGAACTGCGCGCCGGTGATCTCCTCGTTGCGTGGAGCTCGGTACAACGAGTAGGCAGCAAATCGATTACGTACCGCACCCGGCTGGTGCGGGCGGAGCAGCCGCAGGAGGATTGCGCGGTGCTCACCGGAGTGGTCGTGCATTTTGATCTCGAGCGGCGCTGCGCCTTGGTGCTTCCGGATGCAATCCGCGCTGCCGCGCTGGCGGCAATGGGGGACCGCGCCCCGTGACGGAATGAGCCCCACGCAAGGTACCGCGTTCTCCAGCGCCGCCATTCCGTGGCGCGTGGTGCCTCCGCTCGCCAGCACCGCGCTCACCATGGTGGGCGCGGGTGTGCTGGGATCCCTGCTGCCGTTGCGCTACTCGGCGATGGGTTATTCGCCGGGGGTGATCGGCCTTTTGGCCACGGCCGAGGCCCTGGGTTTCCTGGTGGGCTGCCTCTATGCGCACAAAATCATCGTGCCGGTCGGACTGGAGCGGGCCTATGCGGCGTTCGCCGGCATGAAGGCGGTTGCCATTCTCGGCCTGCATTTTGCCGACAGCCTTCCGTCCATCGCCCCGCTGCGGTTCCTGATCGGCCTGAATGCGGCGGGACTCGCCATCATCGTCGAGAGCTGGCTGAATGCGCTGGTGCCGAACGAGCAGCGCGGCCGGGTATTGACCATCTATGTGCTGGTCTACGGCCTGTTCTTCGGCGCCGGACAGCTGTTCGGCCAGAACCTCAACGTGCGCGGTCCCGAATTGCTGTTCATGGCGGGCATCGCGACCACTCTGGCGCTCGTACCCATGGTGGCCATCGACGTTCGCGCGCCGGTTCTCCCCCATGGCGTCACGCTCGAAATCCTCAAGGCGCTTCGTACCTCGCCGGTAAGCGTGCTGGCCTGCCTGTTGAACGGACTGATACTGACGGCGTTCACGACGGTCGGACCCTTGTTCGGCGAACGCGTCGGCTTCGATCAACGGCACATCGTGATCCTGATGGCCTGCGTCTCCCTGGGTGGGCTCTTCCTGCAATGGCCGATCGGCTACTTCTCCGACAAAATCGACCGCCGCCATGCCTTGATCGGCATCGGCGCCGGCGTGCTGGCGGTCGCAACCGCTTTGGTCGTGGTCGACCGGCAGTTGCCGTTCGTGTTGCTTGCCGTCCTATTTGCCGTCTTCGGCGGCCTCGGCGAGAGCCTGTACGCGGTCGGCGTGGCGCATGCGAACGACCGCGCCGAGATGTCGGACTACGTGGCCCTGTCCTCCACCTTGCTGTTCGTCTGGGCACTGGGCGCCGCGATCGGACCGACCACCGGAACATATGCCATCCAGCTCACGACGCCGCGCGCGTTCTTCGTCTACGTGATCGCACTGACGCTCGGCTTTACGCTGTACACGGTCTGGCGCTTGTACCGACGCAGGGTGGGAGGGGCGGCGGAGTCGCGCGAGGACTTCCTGGCGTATCCGCAAACGTCGCCTGAGATTTACGCCTGGCTCCCGTATCACAAGGAACCCATCGGGCCGAAGAAGCCGGACGAGCCGAAGGTGCCGGACCAGACGAAGGTGCCCAGCGTATCCGTCGCCGAGCCTGCGCGGACGGCCGTCGATGAGGCGCTGCCGCCGACCGCCTGACGACCGCCCGGCGCCGCAGACTGCTGGTTTGTGAAATCCGGACGACGCCGCTGCGCTACTATCGGTATCAGCGAGAGGCGTTTTAATGAGCGTGTCCGTCAAATCAGCCTTCGGGGTCATGCTGTGGGTCATCGGCGCCACGGCACGCGCGAACACCTTCACCCCCCATCATCGGGTGCACATCGAAGGCGAGGGGCCACGAACCGTCGTTCTCGAGTCGGGCTTCGGCGATACCTTGGACATCTGGCAGACCATTCAGCCCCAGGTTGCGGCCAACTGCGCCAGGACGTTTTCATACAACCGCGCCGGTTACGTCGACAGCGACCCCGCCGCAGCAGCGCGCGATGCCGCGAGCATCGTCGGCGAATTGCGCGAGGAATTGCTCCGCAGAAACCTGAATCCGCCGTACGTGCTCGTAGGACACTCCCTGGGGGGTCTCTACATGCAATATTTCGCGCGCAACTTTCCGGGCGACGTCGCGGGGCTGGTGCTCATCGATTCCACGCATTGGCAACAGGGGCTCAAGGTGGCCAGCACCGCGGACACGCCCTATCAAACGCGCACAGCCGTCACCCTCTACATGCCGTGGGTGATGCGGCGGGAACTCAGCGATAGCACCGAGGCGGGTCTCGAGGTCAACGGCAGCCCGAGCGCCTGGGCCATCCCGACCATCGTCCTGTCCAGCACGCGAGTCGGCCCCGTCGAAACCGCGGATCAGCGCGCACTGGCCGTGACGCTGCAGAACAGCATCGCTGCGGATTTCCCCGGCGCCCGGCACGTATTCGTGGAAAACAGCGGCCACTACATTCAACGCGACAAACCCGCGGTGGTCATCGATGCAATACGCGACATCGCAGGCTGTAATCCTCGTTGAACCGCTGTGAACTCAGCCCCGCGCCGCGGCCGGCGTGGCCCCGGGGAATGCCTTGACCGCGCCGCGCGACGCCACGGCCTGATAAATCGCCGCCGCGATCTCCTCCTGGGTGCAGGGCTTCGTCAATTTCAGCAATCCCAACTTTACCGGATCGGCGGGCAGTTCGGCGTAGCCGGTGGCGAGGATGATGGGCAAGCCGGGGAAGCGGTCCCTGATGCACTCGGCGAGCTGCAGTCCGGTCATGCTCGGCATCGCATGATCCGTGATGACCACGTCGACTTCGATGCCGGAGTCGAGCTTGGCCAGGGCCTCTGCCGCGGAATGCGCCTCGATCGCGGTGTGGCCGAGGTCATCGATCATCGCGGCCGTCCCGGTCATCACCAGAAGATCGTCATCGACGACCAGCACCTTGCAAGGCTCGGTGCGGGGCAATGGATGCGAGGATTGCGCCGCCTGCCCCGACTGCGTGGCCCGGGTCACCGACACGGCGGAAGTCGTCGCCCGCGGCAGCCACAGATCGATGGTCGTTCCGGCGTCCGGCTCGCTGTGAATATCCAACAGGCCGCCGGACTGTGCCGCCAGCCCCTGGACCATGGACAATCCAAGACCGGTCCCCTTGCCCGGGCCCTTGGTCGTGAAGAACGGCTCGGTGGCCTTGGTCAGCGTGACGGTGTCCATGCCGACTCCCGTATCGACGATGCTGATCCGCAGGTAATCGCCCGGGGCCAGCCGCGAGTCCGGTCCACCAAGGGTTTTGGTTTCTGCCGCCGCCGCAATCATCAGCCGGCCGCCCGCCGGCATGGCGTCGCGGGCGTTCAACGCCAGGTTGAGCAGCGCCAACTCGAGCTGATTGGCATCCGCGAGGAGGGGCGGCAATCCGCCCGGAAAATTGAGCTCGAGCGCGATCCCATGGCCGAGGGCGCGTTTCAGCAGCTCCTCCATGCCGCTCACCAGATGCGCAATATCCACCGATTCGGGTTTCAGTTCCTGCCGTCGCGAGAAAGCCAACAGCCGCTGGGTCAGCGCAGCGCCCCGCTGCGCCCCTTGAACCGCATTCTGCAGCAGGCGCCGGCTGTGCTGGTCTTCCGCGCCCAGGCGCTTTTCCAGCAAGGCAAGGCTGCCCAGCACCGCCATCAACAGATTGTTGAAATCGTGCGCGACGCCGCCGGTCAGCCGGCCGATGGTGTCCATTTTCTGCGCCTCGAACAGTTGCGCGAGCGCGGTCTCACGCTCGCGCGTGCGATCGTCGATACGCTGCTCGAGTTCCTCGTTGAAGCGCTGCAGTTCGCCGGTCCGCTCCGCAACCCGCCGCTCGAGTTCCGCGTTGAACCGCTCCAGCTGACGAGTCTTCCGGTACAGCTCGACGAAGACCTTGACCTTTGCGCGCAACAGCTCCGGCACGACGGGGACCGGAACATAATCGACGCCGCCCAACTGGTAACCGCGCAGTTGATCCGGCTTGGTCATCATCACCGCGGACACGAAGATGATGGCGGTGGTCTGGAAGCGCGGATGTTCCCGGATCATGGCGGCGAGTTCGAATCCGTCGAGGTCGGGCATGCACACGTCGATCAGGATCAATGCCACCTCGTTCTTGAGCAGTACTTCGAATGCCTGGCGCGCCGACGACGCCTTGAGGAGGTTTTCGCCGACTTCCGCCAGGATCGCTTCGTGGCTCAACAGCTTGGCCTGGCTGTCGTCGACCAGCAGAATATTCACCTTGTCGGTGGCGTTCATCAGCGGGTCGGCAGCATTCATCTGCGTGGATTCTCAGCGATGCAGCCACATGCGCAGGGCGGACAACAACTGCTCGACATTCACGGGTTTCGCGAGGTAGTCCGATGCCCCGGCCTCGAGGCATTTCTCGCGGTCGCCCTTCATGGCCTTTGCCGTCAAGGCCAGGATGGGCAGGCGGCGGAAGCCGGGATTCGTGCGAATCACCTGGATGGTCTCGTACCCGTCCATGCCCGGCATCATGATGTCCATCAGAACGATGGCCACGTCGGAACGCGACTCCAGCACCGCGATGGCCTCGCTGCCGGTGGTCGCCGTCAATACCTCCATCCCGCGCCTTTCCAGGACGCTGGAAAGCGCGAAGATGTTGCGGGAATCGTCGTCGACCAGAAGCACGGTCCGGTGCATGAGATCTTCATCGGAGCTGTGCAGCCGCTGCAGCATTGCTTGCTTCGCGGGCGGCAGATCCGCCACCACCCGGTGCAGAAACAATGCCGTCTCATCCAACAAGCGCTCCGGTGACTCCACCCCCTTCACCACGACGCTCCGGGCCATGGTGTGCAGTTGCGCGTCTTCGTCGGCGGACAGCTGGCGGCCGGTGAATACGACGACCGGCAGGTCGGACAGTGATTCGTCGTCGCGGATCCGCTCCAGCACCTCGAATCCGGACATGTCCGGCAGCTTCAAATCGAGGACCACGCAATCCGGCGGGTCGTCGCGCAACTGCGCCAGCGCCTTCGCGCCCGTGTCGGCCAGCGTAATCTTGATGTCCTCGTGGGCGAGCAATTCCGCCACGCCTTTGCGCTCCGCTTCGTCGTCTTCCACCAACAGCAAATGCTTGCGTCGCGGGCTCGCATACCCCTTGATACGCGCGAACGCGCCGTCCAGACCCTCCGAAGTGGTCGGTTTCTGCAGGAAGGAGAACGCCCCTCGCGCCAGCCCATGATGCCGGTCCTCGTCCAACGTCACGATCTGCACGGGGATGTGGCGCGTCGAGGGGTCCTGCTTGAGCTGGCTCAAGACGGTCCATCCCAGCATGTCGGGCAGGAAAATATCGAGCGATATCGCGGTCGGATAATACTCGCGCGCCAGCGCCAGTGCGTCGGCGCCGCGGGTCGCAACCAGGACCCTGAAGCCCTTCTCCTTCGCGGCCGCCATCATGATGCGCGCATAGTGCGGATCGTCCTCGACGATGAGCACCACGCTCTCGCCGGGCGCGATCTCGCCCCGATCGTCGAGTATCTGCTCCGAGGGACGCTCCTGCGTTCGCAACGGCACCGCGGCGGCGGCCGACGCATCGCCGGAATTGAGAGTCGACTTCGCGGAGGCGCTGCCCGAGTACATGAGCGGCAGATACAGCGTGAAAACGCTGCCCACGCCGGGCGAGCTGCGCAATTGAATTTCGCCGCCCAAAAGATTGGCAAGTTCGCGGCTGATCGCAAGCCCCAATCCCGTGCCTCCGTACTTGCGGCTGGTGCCGGCATCGGCCTGCTGAAATGCCTCGAAGATGATGCGCTGCTTCTCCGGCGGAATGCCGATGCCGGTGTCGGTGACCTCGAAGGAGACCACCTGCGGCGCATGCCTCAATGTCGGATGGTCGGCGTTCCAGCCGCTTGCCGCCGGGGAGACCGCGAGCTTCACTCCGCCGTCGGCGGTGAACTTGAAGGCGTTGGACAGCAGGTTCTTCAAGACCTGCTGCAGGCGTTTCGAGTCGGTGATGATGCTGCGCCCGGCGAGGTTGGGCGAGATCTCCACATCGAATTGCAGTTTGCGGTTTTCCGCCTCGTGCCGGAACGGACGCGCGATCATTTCCAGCAGAGTGTTGAAATGCACTTCCTCGGCATCCACGGAGACGGTGCCGGACTCGATCTTCGACAGATCCAGAATATCGCTGATGAGGTTCAAAAGGTCGGTGCCCGCGCCATGAATGGTGCGCGCGAAATCCACCTGCTTGGGCGCCAGGTTGCCGTCCGGGTTCTCCGACAACTGCTGGCCCAGGATGAGAATGCTGTTGAGCGGAGTGCGCAATTCATGCGACATGTTCGCGAGAAACTCGGACTTGTACTTCGAGGTGAGCGCGAGCTCGGTCGCCTTCTCCTCCACCGCGCGCCGCGCCTGTTCGATTTCCTGGTTCTTCGCCTCGACCTCGACGTTCCGGTCGGCGAGCTGCTGCGCCTTTTGTTCCAGCTGCTCGTTGGTCTGCTGCAGTTCGCGCTGCTGCACCTGCAGCTCGGTGGCAAGCTGCTGAGATTGCTTGAGCAGGCCTTCGGTCTGCATGGTCGCTTCGATGGAATTGAGCACAATGCCGATGGAGGTCGTGAGCTGTTCCAGGAAGGTCAGCTGCAGCTCCGTGAACGCGCCGAGCGATGCCAGCTCGATGACCGCCTTGACCTCGCCCTCGAACAGCACCGGCAACACGATGACGTGATGCGGCGCCGCGCGGAACAGACCGGAACTGATCGGCACCACATCCTTCGGTATGTCGGTGATCAGCATGCGGCGCGCAATGAGGGCGCACTGCCCGATGAGCCCTTCGCCCAGCTTGAGCTGCTCGGCATGCCCATTGCCCGCACCGTCCGCATAGGCGGACAGGAGCTTCAGGCCGCTGGCGGCTCCCCCGCCCTCCACCTGATAAATCACGCCCTGCTGCGCTTCGACGAGCGGCGCCAGTTCGGTGAGCAGCATGCGTCCCACGGTGGACAGGTCGCGCTGACCCTGCAGCATGTTGGTGAAGCGCGCCAAATTGGTCTTGAGCCAGTCCTGCTCGGTATTGCGATCCGTCGTGAGCCGCAAATTCCCGATCATCGTGTTGATGTTGTCTTTGAGCTCGGCGACTTCGCCGCGCGCTTCCACCTGCACCGAGCGGGTCAGGTCGCCCTTGGTCACCGCGGTGGCCACTTCGGCGATGGCGCGCACCTGGGTGGTCAGGTTCGCCGCGAGCAGGTTCACGTTGCCGGTCAAGTCCTTCCACGTTCCCGCCGCGCCCGGCACGTTCGCCTGCCCGCCCAGGCGGCCTTCGACGCCCACTTCGCGGGCCACCGTGGTCACCTGATCCGCGAACGTGGCCAGCGTGTTGGTCATGTTGTTGATGGTCTCGGCGAGGGCCGCCACCTCGCCCTTGGAGGCGACGGTGAGATTCTGTTTCAGGTCGCCGTCGGCCACCGCGGTCACCACTTTCACGATGCCGCGCACCTGTTCGGTGAGATTGGCCGCCATCACGTTGACCGTATCGGTCAGATCCTTCCACGTGCCGGCGACGCCCGGCACCTGCGCCTGGCCGCCCAGCCTCCCCTCGGTGCCGACTTCGCGGGCCACGCGCGTGACTTCGCCGGCAAAGCCGTTCAATTGATCCACCATGGTGTTGATGGTGTTTTTGAGTTCCAGAATTTCGCCCTTCACATCCACCGTGATCTTGCGCGACAGATCGCCGCGCGCCACGGCCGTGGTCACCTCCGCGATGTTGCGCACTTGGGTGGTGAGATTCGCCGCCAGAAGATTGACGTTATCGGTCAGGTCCTTCCAGGTTCCGGCGACGCCGGGAACCACGGCCTGGCCGCCCAAGCGCCCGTCGGTGCCCACCTCGCGGGCCACGCGCGTCACTTCGCCGGCGAAGGAACGCAGCTGGTCCACCATGGTGTTCAGGGTTTCCTTCAGCAGCAGGATTTCGCCGCGCACGTCCACCGTGATCTTGCGCGACAGGTCGCCGGTCGCGATCGCGGTCGCGACTTCGGCGATGTTGCGCACCTGGGCGGTGAGATTTCCGGCCATGGAATTGACGTTGTCGGTGAGGTCCGCCCAGGTTCCCGCCACGCCCGGCACCTGCGCCTGGCCGCCCAGTTTTCCCTCGGTGCCGACTTCCCGCGCCACGCGTGTCACTTCGCCGGCGAAGGCATTCAACTGGTCCACCATGGTATTGATGGTGTTCTTGAGCTCGAGGATTTCGCCCTTGACGTCCACCGTGATCTTGCGCGATAGGTCGCCGCGCGCCACTGCCGTGGTGACCTCGGCGATGTTGCGCACCTGACCGGTGAGGTTCGACGCCATCGAATTCACGTTCTCCGTCAGATCCTTCCAGGTGCCGGCGACGCCCGGCACGTTGGCCTGGCCGCCCAGCTTGCCCTCGGTACCCACTTCGCGGGCCACGCGCGTGACTTCTCCGGCGAACGCGTTCAACTGGTCCACCATGGTGTTGATGGTGTCCTTGAGCTCCAGGATTTCACCCTTCACGTCGACGGTGATCTTCTTGGACAAGTCGCCGTTGGCGACGGCCGTGGTCACTTCGGCGATGTTGCGCACCTGGCCGGTGAGATTCGAGGCCATGTAGTTGACGTTCTCCGTCAGGTCCTTCCAGGTGCCTGCCACGCCGCGCACGTTCGCCTGCCCGCCCAGCCGGCCTTCCGAGCCCACCTCGCGGGCCACGCGCGTCACCTCGGACGCGAACGCATTCAGCTGGTCCACCATCGTATTGATGGTTTCCTTGAGTTCGAGGATCTCGCCCGACACCGTCACCGTGATCTTCTTCGCCAGGTTGCCGCTGGCGATAGCCGTCGAAACCTCGGCGATGTTGCGCACCTGCGCCGTGAGATTGGACGCCATGGAATTCACGTTGTCGGTCAAATCCTTCCACGTGCCCGCGACGCCCGGTACCTGAGCCTGGCCGCCCAGCCGCCCTTCGGTGCCGACTTCGCGCGCCACGCGCGTGACTTCGCCCGCGAACGCGTTGAGCTGATCGACCATGGTGTTCATGGTCTGCTTGAGTTCGAGAATCTCACCCGACACGTCCACCGTGATCTTGCGCGACAGATCGCCGCGCGCCACGGCCGTGGTCACCTGCGCGATGTTGCGCACCTGCGCGGTGAGGTTGCCGCACATGGCGTTCACCGAATCGGTCAGATCCTTCCAGGTGCCGGCGACGCCGGGCACCAGGGCCTGTCCGCCCAGCTTGCCTTCCGTGCCCACCTCGCGCGCGACCCGGGTGACCTCGGAGGCGAAGGAGCGCAATTGATCCACCATGGTGTTGATGGCTTCCTTCAATTGCAGGATTTCGCCGCGCACGTCGACCGTGATCTTCTTCGAGAGGTCGCCGTTGGCGACGGCGATGGTGACTTCCGCGATGTTGCGCACCTGCGCCGTGAGATTGGAGGCCATCGAGTTGACGCTTTCGGTCAGATCCTTCCAGACCCCGGTGACTTCGCGAACCTGCGCCTGGCCTCCGAGCTTGCCGTCGGTGCCCACTTCGCGGGCCACACGAGTGACCTCGGAGGTGAACACGCTCAATTGCTTGATGAGAGTGTTCACGATATTGGCGGAGCGCAGGAACTCGCCCTTGAGCGCGCGCCCATCGACATCGAGCGGCACGGTCTGCAGCAGATCGCCGCGCGCCACCGCGGTGACCGTGCGGGTCACGGCGGTCGTCGGCCAGAGAAGATCGTCGATGAGGGTGTTGACCGATCCTTCCATGTCCGACCAGGCGCCATCCGATAGACCGAATCGCACCCGAGTCCGCGTCTTGCCCTGACGCCCGACGACCTCGCCCACGTGTTCGAGCTGCTGGGCGATCCGCTGATTGGCCGCGACGATGGTATTGAACGTATCGCAGATCTTGCCCGCCACTCCGACCTGCGATCCCGGCAGGCGCACCGAGAAGTCGCCGCCCTGCATGGCGCGAAGCGCCGCAAGCAATTCCCGCAGATCTAGATCGGATGCGCCGTTGATGACGCCAGGGCTCTTCGCCCGGTGAGCCGCGGCCCGATGAGCTGCGCTACCATTGTTTCTTGTTTTTGCCGCGACGCCCGACTTCGATTCCATTGCAAGTCTCCACGCCGTGACAACGAACTGAGCGAAGCCGCGGCGAAAGTCCAACCAGATCGACGGACAGGCGTGCGGACAGCGTATTACTGCAGTTATCGGTTTCGCTTTTCCGACCGACGCCGATATGCGCCGGGCCCAAATCTTGGCAAATGCACTGGTGAATGTCCATTGCCATCGATTGCGACAAATTCGCGGCGCGTAATAATTACAATCTATCGGGCATCTGTCGCGCGGCCGCGACGTCAGCCGGAGGCGCCGGCGGGGATCTTGACCGGACCGCGAGGGGGGCGAGACACCCCGATGCCGCCCTGGCGCCACATGCGGAACCCGCCCAAGAAGGCGAAGTCGTTGTTGCCGAGCCGCGCGCCCTTCGGCATTTTGTTGAGCTTGCGGGCGTTGCCGCCGCCGAGCACGACATAATCTGCTTCCAATGCGGTCCGCAAGGCCTTGACCACCTTCTTGACGGTGCGGCGCCATTTCTTGGAACCCAAACGGCGGCGGCCGCGGTCGCCGACATCGTCTTCGTAGGTCCGGCCCTTTTTGTAGTGCATATGGGCGAGTTCCATCGACTCCACGACTCCGTCGACGATCATCGCCGACCCCAGGCCCGTCCCCAAGCCGAGGAACAGCATGCGGCCGCCTTGGTAGCTGCCGATGGCCTGCATGGCCGCATCGTTGATGACCCGCACGGGCCGGCCGAAGGCCCGACGAAAGTCGAAACCCACCCAGCCCCCGCCCAGATTATGGGGTTCGGTCACGATCTTGCCGTGAATGACGATCCCCGGGTAGCCGATCGACACCACGTCGTACTTCCAGTCGCCTACCAGCTTAAGAACGCCGGCGACCATGCGGGCTGCGTTCATCTGCGGACCTGACTCGAATTGGCGGACATCCCGGCGATTGGAGACGCGCACCTTGACGTGGCTTCCACCGACGTCGATCGCGAGCACCCGCGGCTTCCTTTTCGGTTTCATCGTGCGGCAACCATACCGTATTATCACCGCCTTTTGGACAGGCAACTCGATACCAACAACCGGGGACGAATTCTCATGCCGACCTCCCACCGCAGGATCGCGGCCGCAGTACTTTCCGCCGCCGCCGTGTTCGCAGCCGACGCCGCACTCTCGGCACCCGTCGCGACCGTCGACGTCGATGCACGCGAGGCGCCGCGCGGAATCGAGCGCGTGCATGTGGTGCTGCCGGTCAAACCCGGCAAGCTCACGCTGTTGTATCCGAAGTGGCTGCCCGGTGAGCACGCCCCCAATGGCCCCATCGGCGGCGTATCAGGACTGATTTTTTCCGCCAACGGCCAAGCCATCGCCTGGCAGCGGGATGCGGAGAACATGTTCGCCTTCCATCTCATCGTGCCGGCGGGAGTCAGCATGCTCGATGCGGTGTTCGAGGTGGACGCGGTCCCGGACGCCGATAACAACAATGCACTGCGCACGAGTACCGAATCGTTGGCCATCGTGCTCTGGAATCAATTGGTGCTGTACCCCGCCGGCGTGCGATCGGACGACCTGCGCTTCGCCGCTTCGCTGCGGCTACCCAAGGGATGGCGGTTCGGCACCGCCCTGCCGCGATCGCAGGGTACCGGCGACGACGCGCAATTCGCTCCCGTCTCGCTCACCACCCTCATCGACTCTCCCGTGATCGCGGGCAGCCATTTTCGCTCTGTAGATCTTGGGGGCACACCCGCAGTGTCTCTGCACATCGCGGCGGACAGCGAGGCCGCGCTCGAGATCTCGCCGGCGACCACCGGGCACCTTCGCAAACTCGTACAGGAGGCGGCGGCGCTGTTCGGGGCGACCCACTACGGCGAATATCACTTTCTGCTCACCTTGAGCGACCGCATCGGCTACGAGGGCATCGAACACCATCAATCGAGCGACAACCGCCTCGCCGAACGATCTCTCATCGACGAGTCCCTGCTGCGCAGTGCGGGGGTAGTCACCCTCCTGCCGCACGAATACGTGCACTCCTGGAACGGCAAGTACCGCCGGCCCTCAGGTCTTGCCACCGGCAACTACGATTCGCCCATGAAGGGCGAACTGCTGTGGGTATACGAGGGCCTTACCGAGTATCTCGGCATGGTATTGAGCGCCCGCAGCGGCCTGGCGTCCCCCGAGGACGGCCGCGACCACTGGGCCGATGTCGCGGCATGGCTGCAGACTCGACAGGGCCGCGCCTGGCGGCCGCTGGCAGACACCGCGGTCGGGGCGCCGATCAGCTACACCCAGGCGCGCGAATGGCAGGCACGGACGCGCGGCACCGACTTCTATGACGAGTCGGCGATGTTGTGGCTGGAGACGGATGCACTCATCCGCGGCAAGACGGGCGGCGTCAAAAGCCTGGATGACTTCTGCCGGCTGTTCTATGGACCGCCGAGCACCGCACCGGCGGTGGTGCCCTATGATTTCAATGACGTCATCAAGGCGCTCGACACGGTACTGCCCTACGACTGGCGCAGCTTCTGGACGGAGCGCCTGAACCGTGTACGCGCGATTGCACCGCTCGAAGGACTCGCTGCCGCCGGGTGGGGTCTTAGCTTTGCCGATGCGCCCTCCCCGGAACAGGCCGGCGAAGCCGAACTCGTGAAACATACCGACCTGTCCTACTCCTTGGGATTCGGGTTGAAGGAAGAAGGAGCGATCATCACGAGCGTACTGCCGGGAACGCCCGCCGAAACCGCCGGGATCGCGCCGGATAGCAGCCTGATCGCCGTGGACGGCCGCAAGTACTCCAAGCACGTCCTGGCGGATGCGCTCAAGGCAAGCACCAAGGAACCGCGCACGATCCAGCTCTTGATGGAAAAGGACGAGGTGTTCAAGACCTTCGACCTACGCTACGCAGGGGGGGCGCGGTACCCACGCTTGGAACGCGACACATCCACGGTCGACTTTTTGGCCGCTATTGACGCGGCCCGGAGCCCTTGAGTGCTGCCGCAAGCGCTTTGCGAGCCGCGGCCCGGGTAACGCCGATGCGGCACGCCCACCTCGGTTTCAAGTCATCGAACGACTTGCGATCGGCGTTGGCCGCGCGTTCGAGTTCGTCGCTCCACGCGCACTTGTCCGCCAAATAGTGCTCGAACGCCGGCGACTTGCCGCCGAGTCTCGCCACGTCCTTCTCGGTCAGCCAATACACTTCCAGCGGCGTGCGCTGATCCTGCGGCGCCCGCTGCGCACTGTCGTCCAGAAGATCGGCGGGCACGCCGTTCTCGACAAGAAACGCGCGCGCCGCGCCTTGGACCGGAACGCCGACGCCGAGAAGACGCTCACCGTCCACGCTCCGCTGCGCGGCCGCGGCGTAGATGAGAAAACAGGCTCCGGAGCACCGACCCGTCAGCGGGCCCACCTCAACTTCGGAATACAGCGACTTCAACAGAGTCGCAATCCTGACCGCCTCATCGGAATCGCCGGCCGTCGACGCCACGATGACCTTGTTATGCGTCAGGAATCGATCGGGATCTTCCGAGATTTTCACCAGCAGACGGTCGTAGTCTCCCGGCTCGATGTCGCCTGATAGAACCAGCGGGCCGACCGGGCCGACGTACCTGCCGCTGAAGGCATCGTGATCCATATAAAAAAGTTCGGCGCCAGCTGCCGGGTTGCCGCAAAGAACCATGGCCGTGAGGGCAAGGGCCAGCCGCCGGATCGGCGGGGACCCCTGCTCGCGCATTGTCGGTGAGCGCCGACAGGGCATTTAACGATAACCGCCGCGCGTGTCGTTGCGTGATGCAGTTAACGCCAGCGCCGGGATGCAAAGCATAGCGTCCTCGCCGTCCGAATGTCGCTGTCCGAACACAGAGTTGATCATGCTAACAGGCCCCCGCACATTCCTCCTTGCCTGTACCTCGCTCGCGCTGTTGTCCGGCTGCGGCTCCAGCTCCTACAGCAGCAACCAGGGCACGGTCACCGCCGCCGGCGGCCCGGTCTCCACGGGGGGCGGAGCATCCGCGGGTCCAGGCTACGCGGGCTCGGCCGCCCCGGCGGGCACCGACGACCTGGTGGTGGCAACGCCTTCGAGCCCCGTCCTCGCCACCGCGGTCGGCGCGAACCGAACGCTCAGCATCACCTTCACGTCCAGCGACGGCCGCCCGATGACGGGCTTCGACAGCTCGGAAGCCTTAGGCTTGCTGCCGGCCGGTTGGAGCGGGCCCGCGCGTTTCGGGTGTACGACGGTGACCACCGGCAGCGGCTGCGTGCTGAACCTCACTTACGCGCCGGCGGCCGCCGGGAGCGGCACGCTCACCATCAACTATGTGGTGGTGGACAATGCCGGACTCCCGAGGACGGACGGTTCGCTCAACGTCGATTACGTTGCGAGCATGCACGACAATGTCGTCGCGACGGCATCGCCCACGGGAGAAATCAGTCTACGCGCCCACGATTGCCGATTCCGGAACCTTGAATCTCCAGTTCAGCTACCTCAACGACTCGGGACTCCCCAAGTCGGGCACGGTGTCGATCGTGTACGTCGCGAGTCCGTGATCGAAGAGGCGCTCCGCAACAGCCGGGGTGCCCGCTGCTATGGGTGATCGAGGAGATCGCGGCCGGCATCGCGTATCGATCTGCAGCCGGTCAGCACCATGGCGACTTCGAGTTCCGCCCGCAACGCCTCGAGCAGTCGGGTGACGGCGGCTTGCCCACCGGCGCCGAGGGCGTAGGCCCATGCGCGGCCAACGAAGCAGGCTTTTGCGCCCAGAGCGCAGGCCTTGAGCACGTCGAGTCCGGAGCGCACGCCGCCGTCCAAGTAGAGTTCAAGATCGTTGCCCACCGCGTCCGCGATGGGCGGCAATGCCGAAATCGATGACCTTACGCCATCGAGCTGGCGCCCACCATGGTTGGACACCACGAGTCCCTGTGCGCCCGCCTTGACGGCATCGCGGGCGTCTTCAGGATCCAGCACACCCTTGATGACCAGCGGGCCATCCCAGGCGGCGCGTATCCAGTCAAGATCCGCCCAGGTAATGGAGCGGTCGAAGTTGTCCGCGATCCATGTCAGAAAATCGCGCGCTCCGCCGCCGCTCTGCAACGCGCCGGCCACAGAACCCAAACTGTGCGGTCTTCCGTTCACCCACACGTCCCACAACCAGCGTGGATGCGACAAACCATCCTGCGCCTGATTGAGAAATGCCCGCAACCCCGTCAACCCGCGAAATCCCGAGCGCACGTCACGATACCGCGCGCCCGGCAGCGGCAAGTCGACCGTGAGCACGAGCACCGGACTGCCGGCCGCCTTCGCCAGGCGCAGCAGCTCGCGCATGTAGCCGCGATCCTTCAATATATAGAGCTGGAACCACGGCGGAACACCGGCGCGCGCCACTTCCTCCACGCTGCAGATTCCCATGGTCGACAAGCAGAACGGGACGCCCCCGGATGCAGCGGCGCGTGCGGCTTGAACCTCGCCCCGCCGCCCGTACATTCCCGCCATGCCCACCGGGGACAACCCCACCGGCATGCGATACCGCCGGCCCAGCGTCTCGATCGAGGTGTCGAGATCCGACATGTCGCGCATCACCCGCTGCCGCAAGACGAGATTCGCGAAGTCGTCGACGTTGCGTTTCAGCGTGACTTCCGCGTAGGAGCCGCCGTCGATGTATTCGAAGAATATCTTCGGCAGCCGGCGCCGTGCGAGTTCGCGGTAGTCGTCCACGGAAGCCGCGCGGCGCAAGGAAATCACGGGTGCCTGCCGCAGATCACAATGGTCTACGGCCGGCTGCCCGGTGGGGGACTGCCTTCGGAGCTTTCCCCAATCACCTGCAACACAGCCTCCGACACCCGTTCATCGATCTCGGCCGCATGCTCGCGGTGCACCGGATAACGGATCAACGCCTGCATACGCCCATCCACCAAGTGCATCTGGACCTGGGCCGAGGCGTCTCCGACGGCGGCGGCCGCCGTGCTGCGCTGGATTTCGTTGGTCTGCCGCGTGATCTCTTCCCGGTACCGGCTCGAGACGGCGCTGACCGCGGCCAACAGTCTCTCCTTCAATGCGGCATAGTCCTTGACCACCGGCAGCGTCAATGTCATCTCGTGCCAGGAAATATTCACGCCGGGAATCTGCTTGAACAGGCCGCCCGATGCCTGAAAAACGATCAAATTGGCGAAGGCCACGACCCTGCCGGTCGGTCCCAGCGGTCCCTGGGTGTTGAGCTCCATCAGATGCATCCGCACCAGACCCAGGTCGATCACCTCGCCGACCACGGTTCCGATCTGGATCCGATCGCCGACGCGGATGCCGTACTTACCGATCAGGAAAAAATAACCCACCACGGAGACCAGCACGCTTTGCATGGCGACCGCCAGGCCGGCGGTGAGCAACCCCGCGAAAGTTGCGAATGTGCTGATTTCGGTGACGAAGCTCAAGCCGACGATGACGATGATCGCAACCCACATGACGATTTTCCGTACCAGCAAGAGCTGATACCGCCGGCGCGGTTCGTGCGCAAACTTCAAGACGGCGCGCCTCCACACTTCGGCGAGCACGAACACGGCCGCGAGGATGCACGCCAAAATCCCAAGCCGAACCCCGAGCGCCGTCAGCGCATCGCGATACTGCCGCTGCGTGGAATCGCGCCAGTTGCCCAGGTTGTGCCGATACTGCTGCAGCAATACCCGCTCTTCGGACAATGGAATGAGGATTGACGATGTTTGCTTGAACAACCAGGCCAGCGTATCGAATTCGTTCCGTAACGCCTTGAGCGCCGCGCTGGCCGCGCTGTCGGCCTGCGACGCCAGTTCATCGCTGCGGGCCGAGTAGGCTTTCAATTGCTTGAGCGGAGCCGCGCTGGTCGTTTGAAAGGTGTCGGCCAACGCGGTCGTGCGCTCGTCGACCACGTCGATGGCCTTGATCTTGTTTCGCAATCGGAGCGCAGTCGTGCCCAGGTCCCAGATTCCGGTGCGCGCCGGCGCCGCTGCCGCCCCTCCGAACGCCCCCGAGGAGGAAGCCGGGCTGCCGGCCGGCGCCGGAGCGGTTGGCGAGGCGGGCGCCGCCGTCGCACCCGCACCGGGAATGGTCGCCGCGATGGCGTCGATGTGAGCCTTCAGCGCGTTGGCGCCGGCACCCTTGGGATCGCTCTCATTGACGAAGTCCGCCATGGTGTCCAACAGATTCTTGCGGGCTGCCACCATCGCCAGCTCGCCCTGCAACTCGAGCAACGTGGCCTCCAGCGCCGGACCGGCCTTTCCGGACGCTGCGCGCCGTCGATCCACCATCTCATCTTCAATGGACTTTTGCTTGGCTTCCAGATCGGCGCGCTGGCGATTGAGCGCCTGCGGCGAGGAGACGTCGGCAGCCTGCCCGGCAGACGCCTCGCTGCTCAGCAATTCCGCGTTCGCGCGCGCGATCTCGAACGCCAAAGCAACCACCTTGTCCGCGGTCTGACGATTTGCGAACAGGATGAGGAGATCGCTCGGCTGGGTGGCGTTTTGCTGCTGAGTGCCCAGCGTCCGATACCAATCCACGGTTTCATCCAGGATCTGGATGACCTGGTCCGCGGTCAATACGGAGACGCGCGAGTCTTGGGCGGCGCCGGAATCCGCCGCACGCGCAAGCGCGCAGCCCGCACCGATGGCGGCGAACAGAACGAGGAGGAAGCGGCGGCGCATGCCGAATCGTACCGCAAATCACCGGGTCAAATTTCGGCGGCGTCGCTGCCCGGCCGCTACGTCCGCGCGCGGCGCCCCCGGCTCGGGGGAGCGGCGTACCCTCAGGGGGGCGGTGGCCCCACCCGAATTCGGAACATCTTGCCGATCAGCCGCAAGGACTCCGGATCGTCCCATTGTTGGGCACCATAAATCTTATCGAGAACACGCCCGTTGGCATCGATGAGCACGGTCAGCGGCAGCCGTGTGGCTCCCAGCATGTTTTCCATCTGCAGTTTCGAATCGATAAATTGACTGATGGTGGCATTGGACTTTCTGAGCAGCGTCATGGCTTGTTCAGGATAGTCATCCGTCGAGATGCCGATCACCGTGAACTGGCCGGCCGGATCCAGCCAGGCGAGCCTTTCCAATGACGCCATTTCCGCACGGCACGGGCCACACCAGCTCGCCCACATATTGATGATCAGCGGCTTGCCGCGAAACTCCGAGAGCTTCCTGGGCGAGCCGTTCAGCCCTTGGAGCGTCGCGTCCCGGAGAGAATCGCCGATTTGCAGTTCGCCGGGTGTTTTCCCGGCCTCAGCCGCGGTACCCAGCAAGCAGAGTATCAAGATAGAGCACAGCCATCCCGTCATGCATACGCAGTGTACTCATAATGCCGCTGGAGTGCCCGAACGCACCCAGATCGCACCGCCCCGGATTTCGTAGGTGAGCGATGTCGTCGCCAGCACATTGGACATCGCGTCGATCGGTGCCTGATGACGCACCGAGCCGTGGAGAATGGTGCGATCGGCGATCTGCCGGGCATTGGCGTCGGCGAAATTCAAAGGGCGGCCAAGTTCGCGGCTGACCCATCGCAGGAATCCGATCAAGGAACTGCCTTCGATCTCATAATCGGGGGCCAACGCCGCAGTCCATAACCAGTCGCTACCGTACGTCTCGATGGGTCGCTGCACGATGGCCTTACCGGGCGCCGCCAGCAGTTCGGTGCCGGCGTCGGCCACAACCGCACCAGTCCTGCCGACGAACCGGATGCGGCCTTCGCGGACGCGCACTCGAACGGCCGCGTCATCGCTCAAGACTTCGAATTCGGTGCCGATATGTTCGATCGCTCCCGCTTTCGTGATGATGCGCAGAGGATCCCCGGCGCCGGTTCCCGACGGGAAATCGAGGTAAATCAGTCCGCGCTCCAACGCTATCTGGCCGCGGGAGATCACCGCCAATTCACTCGTTGCGGAGATTCGCAGCGTGCCGCCGCGGGCAAGGGCGACGAGCGCAGGACCCTGGGCCGTCAGACGATCCCCAACCCGCAGTTCGCCGCCCTGCGTGAGATTTCGACCTGGGTAGTGTGCGGACAGGACGGACAGCGCACCCTCGTCCGTCCGCGATACCGAACCGAAGAGGGCGGCCTGGGCAGGCGGTCTGGCAATCCAGGAGACGACTCCCACGGCAGCGACCACGGCGGCGGCCAGCGCAAACCAGCGCCGGCGGGAGGAAGGCGCGGTGCGCTGCGTCCCGGCCGCCGCGCCGCTCGTTGCGGCGCGCCACTCTCGCTCGACCGCAACGCTCACCCGTTCCAGCGCATCTTGGTTCAAAGCGGGCATCCTGAGCGCGGACGTGAGCAACTCATTCTCGTTCGAGAAGGGATCCGAATTTTGGGAACGCTTATCCGTCATGTCGCCGACCTTTCCGCCAGCGCCGACGAAACGCCTCCCGGGCGCGCGCGAGCATGGATTGAACGGCGACCTCGGTATGCCCCAGTTGCAGCGCAATCGCCTCTACCGACAACCCATCGCCGTACTTCGCCTCCAAGACGAGCGCATAGTTCGCCGGCAGATCTTTCAATACCTTCATGATGTCCGCTCGCTGAGCCGCAGCTTGCAGTTGTGAAACGGGCTCTTGCGCATCTGGCGCGAGCAGCATTCCCTCCCAACGGTGAGCCGCTTCGGGTTCGTCCAGGCTGAGATGGGCGGGGCGTCGCTTCGCCCTGCGATGCTGATCCGCCAATTCATTTCGACAGATTTCCGTCAACCACGTGAACAATGCCGCCTCACCGCGATAGCTTGCGAGATGCCGGACGGCCTTGATCAAGGCACTCTGGACGATGTCTTCCAGGGTGGCGGGGTCCAACGCCGTTCTTCGTGCGATGAACGCTACGAGCCGGGGCGCGCTGTCCTTGAAGAAATCATCGAACGCGCGCTGATCGCCCGCGCGCATTCTCGCAACCAATGCGCGATCCGCTTCGTACACCCCGTGACATCCTTCGCACTCATTGGTCAGGGGTGCGAGGTTAGACGCCACGCCAACCATAAATCAATCGCATGCCGGCCAAAAACGCGAATCGGCCGCCAAAAGACTTGCCGGCGGATTATGGAATACGGCGAAGGCTGTAGCCATTTTGCGTCATGCGGAGATTGATTCGCAGATCGTGTAGCCTCTACAGTCTCGGGTGGGTTACCCCGGAACGGCGCTGAGGTGCATTGTGCCCAAAAAGAACACAAGCCAGGACTGGGAAGGACATAAGCCGGCGACGAGTGCTCTATTGCTCGACGTCATCACCACGGCAACCACCGGTTCGGCGAAAGTCTCGCGAGCCGATCGAGTGTTGTTCACGGCGTGCGAATTTTGGGCCTCCGCCAGGAACGGCAGCCTGCTGAGCCAGCTCAGCGATGACGCGGTGACCCAATTGCGGGCCGCCGAGGCGGCATTCACCGTCATCGGGCTCAAGAAGGCGGCGGGCATCGTACAGCGCGCACGCATGGACATGATGAAAACCTCTCCACCGGTCCCCCTCCAAGCCGTTGCCGATAACCTGGAGAAAGAGCTTGCCACCCTCGATGAGCCCGTCGACCAGATGATCGCGGACTTTGCCAACAACCAGGCCCTGGACCGGCAGAGTTAGGTCGGTCCCCGACACCTGCTACCCACTAATACCCCCAAGTCCTACCCCCTTTTAGGGTTGTCGCTGCCGTTGCAGTGCGCCAAACTACGCCGGTAGCGGCCATGAAATCGCGCGCCGGTCGCTGCGCATAAAAACTACGGGTCGCATAACTAGACCGCTGGGTGTTCGTGTCGGAACTGCGTAAACACTCTGCCTGGCTTGGCGTATGGCTCCTCGCGGCGTACTCGGCCATGGCGGCGGCCCCGCCGCCGGCCCGCGTGATCGTGGTGGATGTGTTGCGCGCGCTGAGCGCGGCCGGCGTCAATGTCCTCTACAGCACGGATTTGGTGCCGGGTACGCTCGACGCCCCGGACGCTCTACCCCACGGTAGCCCAATGTCGCGGGCGGTCGCGGCCCTGGCGGCGAACGGCTTGATCCTGCGTCGCACCGGCGAGACTACCTACGTCGTCACCCAGGGCCAGCGCACGTCCCGGCCTTCGGCGGCGAAAGCACCAGCGGCCGCCCCGCGGGCGGTTCTCGACGAGGTATCGGTGTTTGCGAGCCGGTATGAATTCACAGCCGGCAAGGCAGGCGAACCGGTCGAATTCAACGATCGTCAGATCGAGGAAATGCCGGGAGCAAAGGCCGACTCGGTCCGCGCGCTGCACACCGCACCGGGGCTGGCGAGCAATCTATCCGCCAGACCGTACGTCCGCGGCGCCATGCTCGACGACGTGCTCTTCGAGTACGACGGTATCACCCTGGCGGAGCCGTTTCACTTCCGGAATTTTCAGAGCGTGATGAGCATCTTCAATCCCTTTACCGTGAGTCGTGCCGAGGTTTATACCGGCGGCTATCCGGTCAATTACGGCACTCGCTCGGGGGGAGTGATCGACCTGACTCCAGCCTCGTTGCCCTCGGGCTCTGAATACAGCGTCGGCGCCAGTTTGCTCAGTTATGACCTTGAGACTGTCGGCCACAGCGACACTCATCCGCTTGAATGGCTGTTCGTCGCCCGGGCCAGCAGCAACGACAGCGTGCTGCAACGGCTGTTGAGCGAACCAGGGGAGCCTTCCTTTTACGATATGGTCGGGCATTTACGCTGGACGCTCGATCCCGCATCCGCCGTTACGCTCGGGTGGCTGCTGCTCGACGACCGGGTCGAATTCAACTCGGACCTCCGGGAGGGGAACGCGAACGGGCGGTCGCACGACGCCGCGACCTGGCTGCGGTGGGACTGGACCCCCGCCGACACGCTGCAGGGGCAGTCGTCCCTGGCGATCTCCGACACGGAGCGTGACAATCGCGGCACAGTCCTCTGGCCGGGAATCGCAACCGGCAGCCTGGTTGCCGAACGTTCGTTTTCCACCATCGCCGTGCGCAGCGACTGGACCCACGATGCCGGGCCCGCACTGCGCTGGAATTTCGGCGGCGAATTCACCCATGAAACGGCTGAACTCAGGTTTCACCGGCAGGAGATTCTTGCAAATGCCATTGCCCTGGCCTTCGGCCGGCCCGCGGACGCATCGATCGCCTCGGATCAATCGCCTCATTCCTCGGCGTTCGGCCTGTATTCCGCGGCACATCGGCGCTGGCAGGACTTCGAAGCGGAGATCGGACTGCGCTTCGACTTCCAGGATTACCACGGCTTCGGCGAACGAAGCCAATTGACTCCGCGGATCAATCTGCACTACGACTTCAAAGATCGTTGGCGCGCGTACGCATCCTGGGGACAATTCACACAGGCGCAGCGCGTCGACGAGTATCGTGCCGAAGCCAACCAGGTGGCTCCCGACCCTGCCAGCCGGGCCACCCACGTCATCGCCGGGATCGCACACGAGCGCGAAGGCTCGACGGGCTGGCGGCTCGAAGCCTACAGCAATCACTGGTCCGTCATCAGCCCCTACTATGACAATAGCTTCGGGCCGCTATCGCTCCTGCCGCAGCTGGGGCCTGACCGGGTGCTGGTGGTGCCGGCCGACGCGGACGCCGCGGGTCTCGAATTGAGCGCACGGCGATCCTTCGGCCCGAATTTGAGCGCCTGGGGGACTTACAGCCTGTCGACGGTCACCGACGATTCGAACGGCCGGGACTGGGTGCGGAGTTGGGACCAACCGCACTCGGCGAACATCGGCATTGCATGGAACAGGGCCCGAACCTCCGTATCCGCTCTGGTGGGCTGGCACACTGGCTGGCCGAGAACGCCCGTGAGCTTGGTTCCCGGGACCGGCGCGACTCCGGCTTACCTCCTCGTGGGACCGCGAAACTCGTCGCGGTGGAAAGACTATTTCAGTATCGATCTGCGCTTGTCGACGTCGGTGCCTCTGTCGTTCGGCGAACTGTCATTCTGGCTCGACGGCGCCAACCTCACCGGCCGGTCCAACCCCTGCTGCGTCGAATTGTATTCAATGAGCGCCGTGGGAGGGGCACCCGCAGTCGACGCTCAGGTCTGGCTGCCGCGTGTCGTCAACGTGGGTTTCACGGTTACCGTGCGCCGGCCCTAGTTCATTGGAAAAAGTCGCCTGCGGCGCTTTTTGTGCCTGGTCCATTGCGCTACGCTATCCCTGCTGCGCGCAAGCCCTGGGTGGCCATCCTGGCCACCCGTTCGACGCAGTGCGTCTCACCCCTGGACGGCACCCTTCGGGTCGACCACCGGTCGACCAAACGCGCTCCTGCGCGTTTGTCGGACATCAGCTTCGTTTCCGCTGGCAAAAAGCGTGGTTTTTGCCAGCTGCGTAGCAGGGGAAATGCAAGTCCGACAGGCTGCTAGACCACGTGCGTATTGGCCGTCATCAAAGCACCGGCACGTAGCTGGCCGGCAGACCGTACCCCATGAGGTCTTCGAACAGGCTGGTGCCGGCCGATTTGCCCAGTTGCCAGGCTCGCAGCCGGGCGAACTCGGCGGCGTGGGTCTCCAGCGCTCGACACCAATCCGCGGCGAACGTCTTGTAGAGCCGCACGCGCTCCGACGCCAATTGCTCCGGAGGGACGGTGACCTCGGTGACGATCTTGACCGTATGCAGCGACGCGTGTCGTGGCTCGACCATCTGCAGGCGTCGACCGCGGTGCCGAAGCCAGCACACCGCCAGCGGCAGCGTACGCGGTCGGCGCAGGAGGGGTCCGTTGTGCAGCGGTGCCATCTCCGGAAGCTGCATTTCGCAGCAAGCGACGACCAACTCCACGTCGTCGCGGCCGGCTTCTTTGGCCAGGGCGGCCAGCAGCGCCTGTTTGGCGCCGATGGTGCCGGTGTGTCCGGTGAGCAGTGCGTGCAAATCGTCGGGAGTTTGACCCGGTCCGGTATCGCATTCGCAGACGTACTCGGCGGCCTCGCGCAGCGTGCGCCCATCGAATCGTGCGCGGCATGCGGCGCCCAATCGACCTCGCGGATCGAGGGACGCGTTCGGCAAAAGACGTCCCTCATGCCGAAACGTACGTGCCGATCGTCCGGATTCGTACGCGTCCTTGCCGGAGTCCTTCGGTACGTGCACGTTGAAGTCGCTCATCCGTTGAAGTCAGCTATCCGTAGGTGAGACGTCGCGAGGCACCTAAATCAATCGCGCTTTTGGGAAAGAAATCAAACGGGAAAGAAATCAAAGGCGAGTTGATTAAATACAATACACCTTGAGTGCCTCATAGTGCGGCTGCGCCTCATCGGCCAGCCGCTGCAACGGCGGCGGCAGGACAACGGTGGATTCGACTCCCCGGGCTTCAAAGCCGGTGGAACGTACGACGGATTGGTACCACGCGGGCGCCCACACGCCGTCGCTCGGGCGTGGACCCCGCGGCCAACCGAGCATTGACGGGGTGAACACGATGCCGAGTGCCCTGCACAGGCGCTCGAGGGTGCGCGCGGGATTCGCCAGGATGTCGGCGGCATCCACCACCGGCGGCGGGGCGCCCAGGCGCTCGGCCTCCAGCTCGAAGAGCCGGCGCTGCTGAACGAAACCCAGGTCGGCCAGAGTCACATCAGTCCGTTTCGCCGCGTAGGAGGCCAGCACCGCCGGTGGATCGCGAATGAGGAAAGCGTTCAGCACCCGCGACATCCAGCCTCGCTCGAACCCCTCCAAGAGGTGCAGCGTCATGTGCTTCTGATACCAAATGGGCTTGCCGCCCGGCACCGGCCCGACCAGAACCGCAGCGACTTCGCGGGAGTCGGTCGATTGGGAAGCGATCACCTCATCGCGCAGCGGATGGTCGATTCCCGTCCTATGCAAATACGCCGCATAGAAAGGTTCGTCGGTCACCGCCGTATCGCCACGCGCTTCGAACGAGCGCATCATCGCCGTCGAGATGTTGCGCGGACCGGACCACATCGCGATACGGGTGCCGTCGGCCATCAACGCGCCGATGCGTAGTCGTTCTTGAGCGACTCGTACAGCGAGCGCAAGCGCACCGTGACGGGGCCTGGCAGTCTTGCGGACAGCCGGCGCCCGTCGATCTCGCGCACCGGCGTCAATCCGCCGAAGGTGCCGGTGACGAAAGCCTCCTCCGCGGAACGCGCCTCGTCCAACGTGAAATCGCCGATCCGTACCGCTATACCTTCCCTTAGGCAGAGCTCGAGAACCTTGTTTCGGGTGACGCCGTTGAAGCAATACTCGCCGCTCGAGGTCAGGACCGCGCCCTCGCGTACACAAAAGAAATTCGTGGCATTGCAACTCGAGACCGCCCCAAGCGGATCGAGCATCAGTGCTTCGTCGGCGCCCGCCTCGATCGCTTCGAGCAGCGCCGTGATCAGATTGAGGCGGCTGTGCGAATTCAACCTCATATCGAACATGTCGGCCGGCGTGCAGCGGATCGAGGCGGTGTGCAGACGGAGCCCTCGGCCCGCGAGATCAGGGTCGGGTATTTTGTATTCCGCCACGATGACCACGGTGGCCTTGCCGAGGGCATTGCGAGGATCCTGGTTCGGCGCCGATTTCTCGCCGCGCGTGACCATCACTCGCAGATGGACTCCGTCCTGCATGCCGTTCGCGTCGAGCGTACGCTGCAGTTCGGCGGCGAGCGCGTCGCGGCTCATACCGATATCGAGCCGGATCTTTGCGGCGCCCCAATACAATCGATCCAGATGTTGGTCGAGGAAGAGCAACGCACCCTTGTGCAACCGCAATCCCTCCCACACACCGTCGCCCACCACGAACCCGCCGTCGAAGATGGACACCGTCGCGGCGTCGCGTGGTACGAGCCGGCCATTGACGTTGACCAATGCGCCCGCGTTGCGGGGATCTGCGGCAAAGTCCTGACTTCCGGGCATCAAGGTAATATCGCGTGCCCTACACTGCGTTGCAAGGGGCAGCATGGCGCGTGTCCACGTCGATACCGATGACCACGGCGTCGTGTGGCTGAGCGGCACCGTGCGGAGCGAAGACCAGCGGGAAAAAGCCGTTGCCCTCGCCCGTGAGACCGAGGGCGTGATCGCGGTCAAGAATCACCTGCACATCAAAAAGGACGATTGAATCGTCTCTGTAGTTGAGGGGCCGCCGGGGCTCCCCGGCGGCCGGTCGTCCGAGCGATGGACGTCGGCAACGGTTTTTCCACCCGGCGGGCCTACGTGCGAACCGTCGCTCGACAGTCAGTGGCCGGATAACTTACCGTCACAGAATCGTCCCAAGCGAGGCGGCGCCTTAGGTTTCGCACCGAACGTCGATGGCACATCCGTGGTGGCAATCCGGGTCGATCTATCAAATCTATCCGCGTTCGTTCAGTGACGCCGACGGCGATGGAACAGGAGATCTTCGCGGCATCGCAGAGCGGTTGGACTACTGCGCGTCGCTCGGCGTCGATGCGTTGTGGCTCTCGCCCATTTATCCGTCCCCGATGGCCGACTTCGGCTACGACATCTCGAATTTCACGGACATCGATCCGCTATTCGGCTCCCTGGTTCAATTCGATGAACTATTGGCCGACATCAAGCGCCGCGGCATGAGGTTGATCCTGGACTACGTGCCGAATCACACATCCGATCGCCATCCATGGTTCCAGGAGTCAAGATCCGATCGGAGCAGCCGGAAGCGCGACTGGTACCTGTGGCGCGATCCGGCCGCGGACGGCGGCCCGCCCAACAATTGGCTGAGCAACTTCGGAGGCAGTGCATGGCAGCGGGATGAACCTACCGGACAGTACTACTATCACGCCTTCCTGAAAGAGCAGCCCGACCTCAACTGGCGCAACCCCGAAGTGATCGCAGCGATGCACGATGTGCTTCGTTTCTGGCTGAAGCGCGGGGTCGATGGGTTTCGGGTGGATGTCCTTTGGCATCTGATCAAGGATGATCGGTGGCGGGACAACCCGCCCAATCCCGATTACACCGCGGCGATGCCGCCACATCTGCGCTACTTGCCTCTTTACACCACCGATCGACCCGAAGTGCTCGAAGTCGTGTCAGGGCTGCGCCGGGTAGTTGACGAATTCGACGGCCGCGCGCTGCTCGGCGAAATATACCTGCCTCTGGACCGTCTCATGGCCTACTACGGGCGCGATCTCGGCGGCGTGCATCTGCCGTTCAATTTTCAATTACTGCAAAGCGCGTGGGATGCGCGCGGCATCAGTCATTTCATCGAGCGGTACGAGGGCGCGTTGCCGCGGGGCGGATGGCCGAACTGGGTCTTGGGCAACCACGACAATCCTCGCGTTGCCTCGCGCGTGGGGTTGGCGCAGGCGCGAGTTGCCGCGATGCTGCTCCTCACCCTGCGCGGGACACCCACCTTGTACTATGGCGATGAGATCGGCATGGTCGACGTGGCGATTTCCGCCGACCGGGTCCAGGATCCCTTTGAAAAGAGGGTTCCGGGCATGGGTCTCGGCAGAGATCCCTGCCGCACGCCGATGCAATGGGACGGTTCACGGCATGCCGGGTTTACCCGAGGCGAACCGTGGCTGCCGGTTTCGGATGACCATGCCGCCGTGAACGTGCGCGAAGAGGAGCACGACCCGACCTCCTTTTTGAGCTTGTATCGAAAGCTACTTCAACTGCGCCGGGCACATCCCTCACTCTCGCTCGGCGAATATGAGCCAATCGCCGCGGCTGGAGACCTGCTGGCGTACGTGCGGCGCACGGAGAACGAACGGCTCCTCGTCGTGCTGAATCTGGGGGACGAGGCTTGCGGCCTTTCTTGGGACGCGCTCGGGCTGTCGGGGAGCCTTTTGCTATCCACTCATCTTGATCGGCCAGACGAAGTGTTCACGGACCACGTCGCCTTGCGGGCCAATGAAGGGGTGATCGCCGCACTGTCGGCGCGTCAAAAGGGCGCCTTCCGATGATCAATGACCTCTGGTACAAGAACGCCATCATCTACTGCCTCTCCGTGGACACGTACATGGATGCCAACGGCGATGGCATCGGCGACTTTGCCGGACTCATGCGGCGCCTCGACTATTTGCATGGGCTCGGCGTGACCGCCGTCTGGCTCATGCCTTTTCAGTCCTCGCCCGGCCGCGACGGTGGTTATGACATTTCAATGGGGCATGTTCCTGCGGAATAACGACGAGCTCGATCTCGGACGTCTCACGAGGACCCAACGGGAAACCGTATTCGCCGCGTTTGGACCGGAACCCACGATGCAGCTGTATCAACGGGGCATCAGGCGCCGCCTCGCTCCGATGCTCGACGGCGATCGCCGGCGAATCGAAATGGCGTATAGCTTGATGTTCACTCTTCCAGGCGCGGCGGTGATTCGCTATGGAGATGAGCTGGGCACCGCCTGTTGCTCGAAGGCTACGGGTATCGATGGTACCGGGTGGGGGGTCTGGATTACCTGCTGAAGCGAAGCGACATCGACGACTCGGCATAAGCCGAACTGCACCGATTCAACGGTTGCGCTTTATCGCGAGATGGCTTTCCATGACGGAATCATGGAGTTCAGAACCCCGGCAAAAACCGCCGACCCGGCCATCGATTCGGAGCCTGCGGGGCGTCCCAAGAGCCTGCTGCTGGACCAAGCCTTCACGCGCGCGGCGGGCGCCCCGCTCGTGATGGGAAATGGGGTGCGGCTGCTGAAGGACGCAACGGAAAACTACCCGGTCTGGCTTGCAGCGATCCGCAAAGCGGAATACAGAGTCTACTTCGAGAATTATATCTTCCGCGAGGACGAGATCGGCGCTGAATTTGCCGAGGCGCTCAAGTCCAAAGCGCGCGACGGGCTGCGCGTGCGCGTGATCTACGATTGGATGGGCGGACTCGGCAAGACGTCGCGGAGATTCTGGCGCGCGCTCCGCGAGGCCGGCGTGGAAGTGCGGTGTTTCAATCCGCCGCGTCTCTCCAGCCCTTTCGGTTGGGTACATCGCGATCATCGCAAGACGATTGCGGTGGACGGACGTGTTGGATTCATTTCAGGACTCTGCGTCGATCGGCTGTGGGCCGGCCGGCCCGAACGGGGCGTAGAACCATGGCGCGACACCGGCATCGAAGTGCGTGGACCGGCCCTTTGCGATATCGAGCACGCGTTCGCGCATGTCTGGGCGGCCATCGGCACGCCGCTGCCGGATGGAGAACTCGCATCGCGCGACTCGATGGCGCCCGCCGGTGACGTGGCAGTGCGCATCGTCGCCAATGCGCCGGGCGCCACCGGTCTGTTTCGCCTCGATCAGCTGATAGCCGCGGCGGCGCGGCGCACGCTGTGGTTGACGGACGCCTACTTCGCCGGCATCCCGCCGTATGTTCAAGCCCTGCGCGCAGCCGCGCTGGACGGAGTCGATGTCCGATTGCTGGTGCCGGGCGCGAGCGACATCCCGCTTCTGCGGCCGTTGTCGCAATCCGGCTATCGGCCCTTGCTGGAAGCCGGCATCCGTGTCTTCGAATGGAAGGGCACGATGTTGCACGCAAAGACCGCCGTTTCGGATTGTTGTTGGGCGAGGGTGGGTTCCAGCAACTTGAACATCGCAAGCTGGGTCGGCAACTACGAATTGGACGCGGTGATCGAGGATGAGCGCTTCGCCGCTGCCCTGGAGGCGATGTACCTCGCCGACCTCGATCGCTCCACCGAGATCGTGCTGCGGCCGCGGCGCCGCCGGGGCGAGATTCATTTCGACGGTTCCAAGGCAGGCGGCGCCGGACAGGGCCGCGAGCCCATCGGGATGAGCGGCGCCGGAGGCAGTGCCTCGCGCGCGGCGGCGGGTGCATTGCGCCTCGGGCGCACCGTCGGCGCTGCGCTCACCGAACAACGCGTGCTCGAACCTGCCGAAGCGCGGCTGCTGGCCCTCGTGGGGGCCGCGCTGATCGGCGTGGCGGCAGCCGCATCGTTTTGGCCGCTCCTCATCGCGGCCCCCTTGTGCGTCATTCTCGTGTGGATTGCACTAGCCCTCCTGGCCCGCGCCTATTCCCTGCGACGGACGAGGCGTGCCCGCGGCCAGCCGAAGATGCGGGTGGTACGGACCCCCGGTGGTCCATAGGGGACTGTTTTTGAAAGACTTTCTGAGCCCCAGCGACAGACTTTCTGGGTCGCCGCGGGACGGTGCCCAGCGCAACGGCTGTTTTGCCGGTGATTTCACTTGAAACACCGCTGGTTTATTCCTACGCTAGGGTATAAAGCATAAGCATTCAAAGACCTTGCGACCTTTTATTCACAGAATACGGAAATTGACCCAATACGTGCATTGAGGGATGGTGACTTCATGGCTACACAGGCTCGATCAATCGCGTCGCTGACGATCTCCTTCGGGTTGGTCGCCATCCCCGTCAAGCTTTACTCGGCAACGGTCTCCTCTGAGCGAATCTCCTTCAATTTGCTGCGCCAAAAGGATGGCTCGCGGGTGAAGCAGCAATACGTCGCCGTGAACGACGGAAAGGTCGTCGAGCGATCCGAGATGGTCAAGGGCTACGAATTCGCCAAGGACCAATACGTGATGTTCAGTGCCGAGGAATTGAAGGCACTCGAAGACACGACGAGTCATTCGATCGACATCGGCCAGTTCGTTCCGCTCGAGTCCGTCGATCCCGTGTATTTTGACGGCACCTATTATCTGGCGCCCGACAAGGGTGGCGCCAAGCCGTACACGCTGCTCGCCACGGCGCTGCGCAAGGCGCACCAATGCGCCGTGGGACGCTGGATCTCGCGCGGCAAGGAACACATCGTCGTGATCAGACCGATCGATGATGGACTGGCGATGCACCAGCTGCATTTCCAGGCGGAAGTTCGCAATCTCAAAGATCTGGGGCTGGAACCCGCGCAAGTTTCCGAGCCCGAGCTCAAGCTCGCGCAGCAGCTCATCGATCACCTGGCGGCGAAACGCTTCGATGCCAATGAATATGCGGATGAACACAGAACACGAGTGCAGGCAGCAATTCAAAAGAAAGTCGAAGGCAAGGAGGTTTCTCTCGCCGAGGCTCCCGTGTCGGCCAAGGGCGGCAACGTGATCGACTTGATGGAGGCGCTGCGCGCGAGCATTGATGCGCGAGGGTCGAAGGCCGCGGATCTCAAGGAGCGGAAGGAACCCAAACGAGCGGCCGCGCCAAAAGCAGCGCGTAAATCCGTCCGACGATGAAATGCATGCCTACGACACGAAGGATCTCGAGAGACTTTTTGGACTGCCCGCCTCGGCCGTTCGTGCATTAGCACGCTCGGGCAACATTCATCCGGTCAGACGGGCAGGTCGGCTGCACTATTCGTTTCAGGACCTGCTGGTCCTGCGCACGGCGAGTGCGTTGCGCGCCGCCAACATCTCGTCGCAAAGGATCAATCGGACCCTGCAAAAGCTCCGCTCGGCCTTGCCGGCCGGGTCGGACCTCAATCGGCTTTCCCTGACGGCTCTCGGCAATCGGATCGCAATCCGCGAGGGGCAGACGCTTCGGGAACCCGAGACCGGCCAGTATGCTCTGGCGCTGGAAATCGTCGAGGAGAAAGGCCGCCTCCACGTGATCGCACGCCAGGACGCCGCCGAGTCCGAAGCCTCGGCCGATGAGCTTTACATGAAGGCACTGGCGCTCGAGGAAATCGATCCGCAAGGGGCGCGAGCCGTGTACGAATCGTGTCTCGAGGCACATCCGGCGCACGTGGATGCACGGATCAATCTGGGCCGGCTCCTGCATCTCGCCGGCCGCCTCAGGGAAGCCGAGCACATCTACCGCTCGGGAGACCAGAGGGAACCATTTCTCGTGTTCAACCTCGCCGTGCTGCTCGAAGACCTGGACCGCGAGCCGGATGCCATCACCGCCTACCGTGAAGCTCTCGCACTCGATCCGCAGTTCGCGGACGCGCATTTCAACCTTGCGCGTCTCTACGAACGTGCTCGAGACGAACGTGCTCGAGATCCCAAAGCGTCGTTGCGCCACCTGCTCGCCTACCGGCGCATGATTGACGGCCAAGGCGCCTGACATTGGTGAAGCCGGCGCTCACCGTTTATCGAACCAAGCGCGATTTCTCGAAGACCGCGGAACCTACCGGCGAGCATCGGGTGGTGCCCTCCTCGCGCCTGCGCTTCGTGGTGCAGAAGCATGCGGCGCGGCAATTGCACTACGATCTTCGCTTGGAATGGCAGGGTGTCTTCAAATCCTGGGCCGTCGCTCGAGGACCGTCGCTCGATCCGACCGAAAAGCGCCTGGCAGTTGAAGTCGAAGACCATCCGCTCGACTACGGGGATTTCGAAGGGACGATTCCACGCGGAGAATATGGCGGCGGCACCGTCCAATTATGGGACCGCGGCTACTGGACTCCGGAGGGCACGAAGTCGACGGAAGAGGCGTTCGCATCAGGCGATCTCAAGTTCACGCTCGAGGGGAGCCGGCTCAAGGGAAGTTGGGTTCTGGTGCGGATGCGGGGCGACCGATACGGGGGCAAGAGAACCAATTGGCTGCTGATCAAGCATCGGGATTCCAACGCCAAGCCGGGAGACGCCGATTCGTTGCTCCGCGAGGATCGCTCCGCCGCCTCGGGCCGATCGATGGAGCAGATAGCCGCGGGAGTCGGCCGGCGCCCCAAGCCCTTTATGCTCGCGGGCACGAAGCTCGCTCGAGCGGACGCGGTGTGGACCGGCAAGCCGCCTGACGGTCACGGCAATTCCCCCGACGGTCAAGCAAAAACTCGCGATACCGAAGGGCGTGAGACGGAGGATGCATCGCCGGCCAAACCCCCGCCGCCTACGCGGCGGAAGCCATTGATGGCGCGGGAGGTGCCGAAGTTCATCGAGCCGCAGTTCTGCAAGCTGGCCGAGCGGCCCCCAGACCATCCTGGGTGGGCGCACGAAGTCAAACTCGACGGCTACCGCACGCAGCTCAGGGTGAATAACGGGCGAGCGGTCATCCGCACCCGCACCGGTCTCGACTGGACACCCCGCTTCGCCGCCATCGCAGAAGACGCCGAAGCGTTGCCCGATTGTCTGGTCGACGGTGAAGTCGTGGCTCTCGACAAAGGCGGCCTGCCGAGCTTCGGCGCACTGCAGGCTGCGCTATCGGAGGAAAAATCCGAAAATCTCGTTTTCTTTGCGTTTGATCTGCTGTTCGAGGGACGAGAGGACTTGCGCACGCTGCCGCTCCGAGAACGCAAGGTTCGCCTCGAAAAGCTGATCGCCTCCCGCGACTTGGGCGGCCGGATCCGCTACGTCGCGCATCTGGTGTCGAACGCAGAGGCCGTGCTTTCCTCGGCGCGCAACATGGGACTCGAGGGCATTGTCTCGAAGAAACTCGATGCCCCCTACCGGTCGGGCCGCTCCGGGAGCTGGATCAAAACCAAATGCCGTCCGGGACAAGAGGTCATCCTTGGCGGCTGGACTACGGAGGACGGCACCGTTCGTTCGCTGCTGGCAGGCGCCCACCGCGAGGGCCGCTTGGTCTACGTCGGTCGTATCGGCACCGGCTATGGACGCGCCGTTGCGAAATCCCTATTGCCGCGACTGCAAGAGCTGACGCGCGACACGAGTCCGTTTAGCGGCGCCGATGCACCCCCCAAGGAACGCAATGTACGGTGGCTCGAGCCTACGCTGGTCGCCGAAATCGAGTTTGCGGGTTGGACAGGATCAGGGATGATTCGTGAGGCGGCATTCAAGGGTCTACGCGAGGACAAGGACGCGAAGGAGGTCGTGGCGGAGATGACAAGCGCTAACAGCTCAAGTAATAAGCCGCCTAGGGCGCCTAAGTCGCCCAAGTCGCCCGCCCAGCGGCCAGCGGCAGAAGTACTGGGCGTGGCGATATCGAAACCCGACAAGGCGCTGTGGCCTGACGCCGGCGATGGCAAACCGGTCACGAAACTCGACCTGGCCCGCTACTTCGAGAGCGTCGGCGAATGGATGATGCCGCACCTGACCGGCCGCCCTTGTTCCCTCGTGCGCGCACCTGACGGGATCGGCGGCCAGCAATTCTTTCAGCGTCATGCCATGGCCGGCATGTCCGAGCTGTTTGAATTGGTCAAGGTGCGGGGCGACCGGGCCGCCTACGTGCAGATCGATCGGATCGAAGCGCTGGCCGCCGTCGCTCAAATGGGAGCGTTGGAACTCCATCCCTGGAACTGCGCACCCAACGATCCGGAGGTCGCCGGGCGATTGGTCTTCGACTTGGATCCGGCGCCGGACGTGAAATTCGATGCCGTCATCGCGGCCGCGCTCGAGATACGCGAGCGACTCAAGAAGCTCGGCCTGCTGTCCTTCTGCAAAACGACGGGCGGCAAGGGTCTTCACGTCGTCACGCCGCTGACCGAAGGGAAGGATGCCGTGAAGTGGCCGATCGCAAAGGACTTCGCCCACCTCATCTGTGCACAGATGGCGCAGGACAGTCCGTCGCGGTATCTCGACACCATGTCGAAAAGCCAGCGTACCGGGCGGATATTTTTGGACTATCTGCGAAACGACCGCCTGTCCACGGCGGTGGCGGTCCTTTCGCCCAGAGCCCGTGCGGGGGCCAGCGTATCGATGCCAATTGCATGGCGGGAGGTCAAGAAGGGGCTTGCTCCCCAATCGTTTACCGTGAGGACGGCACCCCAGCTTCTCGGTAAAATCAAACCATGGAAGGACTACGCCGCCAGCGCACGCCCTCTTACGGATGCGATCAAGCAGGCAACCCGGTCACAAAAAAAGCGCGGGGCCCGGCTGAACTGATCCGTCGCGAGGAGCATACTGCCTCCGTGGCAACCGCCGATTCGCAATGCATGGACATCATCGTCGACGATGCGACCCGCGTCTCCGGAATATTGATCGCCCCGCGGGAGTCCGAAGCATGTTTCGTCGTTGCCCACGGCGCCGGAGCGGGCATGCGGCATCCCTTCATGGTGAAATTGGCAAACGATCTCGCCGTGCTCCGCATCGCCACGCTTCGATACCAGTTTCCCTACATGGAGAGGCACGGGAAAAGACCGGATACGCCGGCGGTCTGTCACGCCGCGGTTCGCGCGGCAGTCGCGGCGGCCGCCGCATTCGTGCCGTCACTGCCACTGATAGCCGGCGGAAAATCATTCGGCGGACGCATGACCTCGCAGGCGCAGGCCAAGGGTCCGCTGCCGGGAGTCCGCGGTTTGGTCTTTCTGGGATTTCCCCTGCATCCGCCCAAGCAGCCGTCGGACACGAGGGCCGAGCATCTTGCACGGGTGCAGATTCCCATGCTGTTTCTTCAAGGCGCTCGCGACACGTTTGCCGAACCGGAACTGCTCAATCCGCTCATCAAGCGCCTCGGCAGCCGGGCCACGTTGTGCTTGCTACGCGATGCGGATCATTCGTTCCATGTGCCTGCCCGCGGCAGCGTGAACGGCGCGGAGATCAACGCTGAAATGCTCGCCGCGCTCGCGAACTGGGTGGCGGCGGTCTGCGGGGGGCCGGCTACGCCTAAGGGTACGCAAGTTCAAAGCGGCCGCGCGAGTTCATAGCGGCCGCGCGAGTTGATAACCCGCATGTTCAAAGCCGGCACCCGCCGCATGATTGCATCGGCGACCAACCGGCCCGAACCCGCCGCCAGGGTCCAACCCAAATGGCCGTGGCCGGTACTGAGATACAGATTGCTCAACCGCGTCGCGCCCAGTATGGGCACCCCGTCCGCCGACATGGGACGCAGACCCGCCCAGGGCGTGAAATCATTCTCGTTCAATTGAGCCGCATAGGCGGGGAACATCCGCCGCAGCAACACCTTGAGGTTTTCGATTCGCTGCGGAGGGATCGACAGATCGTAGCCGGTCAGTTCCGCCGTTCCCGCCACTCGCACCCGGTCATCGCCCAGCGGAACCACCACCGCATGCAACTGTGCGTCAGATGCGTATTTTGGGCCATAGAATCACGACGGCGCAAATCGATGGTCCCGCGATCTAGAATGAACCATGGACAATTTCATCACTTCCTCGGCAAATGTCCGCACCCCCAAAATCATTTACGGTACCGCCTGGAAGAAATCCGAGACCGCTCAATTGGTCGAAAAGGCTATCCGGCAGGGATTTCGCGGCATCGATACCGCCTGCCAGCCCAAGCACTACAATGAATCCGGCGTGGGCGCGGGCGTGGCGCTTGGTCTCCGTGGTGCGCTGGCCCGGGCCGACCTGTATCTGCAGACCAAATTCACGTCCGTCTCGGGTCAGGATCCGAAGAGTGTTCCCTACGACCCGAAATCGCCGCTGGCCGAACAGGTGGCCCAATCCTTCGCCGCATCTCTGCGCAATCTGCAAACCGCCTATCTCGATTGCCTGGTCCTGCATTCGCCGCTTGCGAGTCCGGCGCAGACTCTGGAAGTGTGGCGCGCCATGGAGTCACTCGTAGCCGGCGGCGGTGTCCGGCAGCTCGGCATCAGCAACTGCTACGAGCTCGAGCAGCTCAAAGCGCTGCACGAATCGGCAGGCATCAAACCAAGTGTCGTCCAGAACCGGCTGTACGCCGAAACGCGCTACGACCGCGAAATTCGTGCCTTCTGCAAGAGCCGCCGGATCATCTACCAGAGTTTCTGGACGCTGACCGCGAATCCCCATGTGCTTAAGGAAGGTATCGTGGCCGGCCTGGCATCGAAGTACGGACGCACGCCGCCACAGGTCCTCTTCCGGTATCTGACGCAGCGCGACGTGGTGCCGTTGACCGGAACCCGGTCGGAAGCTCACATGCGCGAGGACCTGGCGATATTCGAATTCGAACTCGAGGATCGCGAATTGGAAGCGATGGACGCGCTATTGCGCGGGCAAGGAGAATAACATCCGGCGGGCACCCACCCTTCGAGAAGACGCAGCGGCGCACAGGCATTCATGAAATTGCCCGACCTGCGCTACAGGGCCTGGGGGATTGGATTGGCGCTCACGGCGGCGCTGCCGGTGTTCGCCGGCTTCACGACCCCGGGCTGGGAGTTTTCGGAACTCCTGGGTTTTGTGGGGGCGATCGCATGCCTTGCGCTATGCGGCTGCCCCGTCCGGCCGCGCGAGTCGGACCCGCCGGTTCTGCTTTCGCTTGGCCGCCATGAAATGCTGGGTTGGATGGCCCTCGGCGCGGCGGCGCTTCATGCACTTCTGGCGGTGGTGTCGGACCACATGGTTGCCGAGTATTTGAAGCCCACGTCGCCGCTCTACCAGCTGAGTGGCATTGCGGCCTTTGCCGCTCTTCTGGTGCTCACGATTACATCCGTCGCAGGCGTGCGCCGGCGCTTCTGGCACAGTCACCGTGACTTCCAGGCGACGCACATCATTTTCGGCTGCCTGCTCGCGGTGCTCCTGGGCGCTCACGTCATCACGGCGGGTCGGTACACCGGAGGTTACGGCCGCCGCATCGTGTATGTCGCCGCGGCGGCCGGCGGCATCGCGATTCTCCTCAGACGAAGGCGCAGTACGGGAACGCCGACGCACGAGCCGGTCGTCACGCGCCGGCTCGCGTTCGGCCGGCACTCGGCACTCATGGTCGGCGTCATCGCTGCATCGATGCTCACGCTCGGTTCGCTCATTCCAGGACGCGCCCTCCTCGCGCTCCGCGAACCGCTGCTGCCGCGCGCCCAGACGCTGCCTCTGAACTTCGACCACCGCAAACACACTGCCATCAACTGTCTGGTCTGCCATCATAACTATGCCGATGGACGCGGCTTCGATGCCTGCATCTATTGCCACCGCAGCGCGCGCACCGATCTCAAGGCCGGGGTCGAGGCACGGTTTCATGATTTTTGCCTCAACTGTCACCGGCATCCGGGACCGACGTTGCCGCGTCATGGACCGGTCTCGGGCTGTACCATCTGCCATCAGCCGCCCGCGACTTGATGATCCCACGTCAGGCGACGGCGTCCGGCTGCCGATCGGGCGCGGCACGCTGAAACGCAGGCAATTCGGCGCAGGCCAGCTCGATGTGCGCGATCCGCGGATAGACGGCTGGATCGACACCGAATCGGCGCGCGCTATGACACTGAGGCACGAGGCAGACATCGGCCAGCGTGGGCGCGTCGCCGACGCAGAAGTCGCCGCCGCCCGGTGCCTCCGCCAGCATTTCCTCGAAGGCACGAAGGCCTCGGCCGACCCACTCGCGAAGCCAGACCTTGAGCGCAGCGTCGTCGACATTCAGGGTGCCTTGCAGGAATCGAGTGACGGAAATGTTCTGCAGCGGCTGCACGTCGGCAACCATGATCTGACAGAGCGCGCGCACCCGGGCGCGGCCGCCGGGGCTGCGCGGCAATAAAGGGGGTTCTGGGTACACCTCTTCCAGCCACTCCATGATCGCCATGGATTGAGTCAGGACGCCGTCCGGCGACTCCAATGCGGGGACACGCGACTGCGGATTTAGAGCGCGGTACGCCGCACTGTACTGCTCGCCTCCGGACCGCACCAGATGCACGGGGACGTATTCGTAGTCAAGACCCTTGCACTCCAGTGCAATTCGAACGCGGTGCGACGCCGAGCTGCGCCAGTAGCCATGCAGACGCAGGCCGTTCACGGGGCACCAACTTTACGCGGACGATTTTTCAAGGCAGCCTAGGATCCCATGGGAACCGCAAAAGCAAAAGCAAAATCCAAAACTTCCCGCGCCCGCACATCGGCAACGCCGAAACGTGCACGCGGAAGATTGGCGCCCGGCAGCAAGGCACGCGGATTGGATGCGGCCGACGTGGCCATTGCCATCGATAGCGCGGAAATCGCCGACGTCGTGGCGCTCGTGCGAGGCGCCGGCGGCGCGCCAATCGGCGCCTATCGCGATCCCTTGGGCGGACGGCCGCTGGTGCTGGCCTCGCTGCCGCTGAACGCGGTGCAGCCGACGCCGTTCCAGCGCGATCTATCACCGACTCACGCCAAACGCCTGGCGGTAAAAATCGATGAAACCGCGGCCTTCCTGGATCCTTTGATCGTGGTGCGCGGCGAGGACGGTCGATTATGGACGCCGAATGGCAGGCATCGATTGGCCGCTGCAAAGGTCCTCGGGCTGAAACAAATCACGGCGCTGATCTCGCCTGACGCGACACTCGCCTATCGCATCCTTGCCCTCAACACCGAGAAAGCGCACAACCTGCGGGATCGCAGCCTGGAAGTGGTTCGAATGGCCCGCAACCTGGCAAAGCGGGATGGCACCGCGAGAGAGTCGGAGTACTCCGCGGAGTTCGAATCCGCCGAATTGCTGACACTCGGAATCGTCTACGAAAAATCGCCGCGTTTCGCCGGCGGCGCCTACGGTTCCTTTCTGAAGAAAGTGGACCGCTTCAGCGACCGCACGCTCGCTGCGAGCCTGCGCGAACGGGAAGGACTCGCATCCCGGCTGCTGGACATCGATGCGCAAACCAAACGCATCATCGAGGCGTTGCAGACGCGGGGTTTCAAATCTCCGTACCTTCGCAACTACGTGGTGGCGCGGATCAATCCGGTCCGATTCCACAAATCCAAGAAAGGCGATGCGAAACCGCCCATGCCTCTGGCGCAGGCACTCACCCGCATGGCCGCTGCCGTGAAGAACTTCAAAATTGATTCGGTGTCGAACGCGGATCTCGCCTGGGTCGCCGTCGGTGCGGGAGCGCAGGAGTAACGCGGTCAGGTCGCCTTCAGCACTCGCGTCAGGTGCGCCATCTCGAGATTCACCCTTCTCACATATCGTTCGGCACCCGTGGTTCCGAGATAGTGACCCAGCGCATCTTTGATGTCGCCGTCCTCGGCATCGAGGTATTCCGCCATGATGGCCGCGCCCACGGCAATGTTCGGCGCGATCAGCATCAGCGAGGGCTCGCCGCCGATGCCGAGTATCTTGTCCTGATGCCACCTGGGCATGATCTGCATGAGTCCCCTGGCGCCGGTCGCGGGATTGACCGCTCCGGGTTTGAATTTCGATTCAACGGCGGCGATGGCCAGCACCAAGGTTGGGTCGATGCCGCTGGCCTGCGCCGCGGAGAACGCCGCGCGCGTAATGCTGACGGCGGCGCCTTCGGCCAGATGAAAGCGCCGCGCGATGTCCCGCGACAGGGCTGTGATGCCCGGGGCCGAATCCATGGCGGAATTTCTGCACGTCGGGCCAATCGTTCGGGCGGGTTCCGGGTGCGTGATCATGGTGAATTCGGACTGCAACTCCGAAGTGCGCAGGCACATCGACACGCCGATGAGCACGCTGAGCGCCCACGCCAACCGGCGCTGCGCTCTCGTCGGATCAATGACAGGACTCATTGCGATTTCCCCCTGGAAGCGGCCTTCGTCCGATCAAGGTACACGCCGAGGAAAGATGTGGAATCTGTCTCTGAAACACGACGATGAAGGAGAGCCGGAAGCGCACCCGCGCCTTAAAATTCCGTGAGCTCGGTCACACTCTGCCGGAGTTCACCGCGGCCGCTGCCGCGCTGCACTGCGCAACGGCGCCCGGTGCACCGGCTGTGACATTTCTTCTCCGCACAACCAATCGACAAATTCCGGGTACTCACTCCAATGGAGGGGTACTGGTCCGATCGTTGGAAATAAGAAGGGGAAATTCGTATGAACGTCTCGACACGACACATCGCATTGACTGCATCCATGGCTCTCGTCACCGGACTCACGTTGGGCGCTGCGACGGGGGCGCACGAAAACGATGAGGCTTCGGTGGCCTTTGTACAAACGAATCTCGACTCGAACATCGCGGGCCGCGCCAAAGTGACCGATTCCAACCTCGCCAACGGGTGGGGTCTGGCGTTCGCACCCGGCAGCCCATTCTGGGTCAACGACAATCATTCCGGCGTCGCGACTCTTTATTCGGGCGACGGAAGCATCGTCCCGCTGGTCGTCACCATCCCCCCGCCGATGGGTTCGCAGTCCGGCTTTGTCTCGTCGCCCACGGGCATGATCTGGAATCCGACGTCGGGTTTCCTGGTGCCGGGTTCGACATTCGCGGCCCTCTTCATCTTCGACACCGAAGACGGAACCATCTCCGCTTGGAATTTCAACGTCAACCCAACGAATGCGGTGCTTGCGGTCGACAATTCCGCATCCGGCGCGGTGTACAAAGGTCTCGCTTTCGGCACCAACATCAATGGGAATCACATTTACGCGACCAATTTTCACGCCGGTACCATCGAAGTGTTCGATAACAAATTTGCTCCGGCAACGACGGACGGGAAATTCGTCGATCGGCATGTGCCGGCCGGTTTCGCGCCATTCGGAATTCAGAACATCGACGGTGACTTGTGGGTGACCTACGCCAAACAGAACGCGGACAAGCATGACGACGTCGGCGGGCCGGGAGCCGGTTTCGTCGATGTGTTCGACACCGACGGGCACCTGCTGCGGCGCTTCGCAGAGCACGGTGCGCTCAATTCCCCTTGGGGACTGGCGCGGGCGCCCTATGGCTTCGGCCAGTTCAGCGGCGACATCCTCGTTGGCAATTTCAAGGACGGCCGGATCAACGCCTTCGACTCGCACGGTAATTTCCGCGGCGCACTCCGCCGGCCCAACGGTCACCCCCTCAGCATCGAGGGGCTATGGGCTCTTGAATTCGGAGGCGGGGCAAAGGCGAGTCCGGAGTCCCTTTACTTCACCGCCGGCCCCGATGACGAGACCAACGGTGTGTTCGGGGTCATCAACGCGATTCCACACGACGACGATCACGACTGATCGGCCGGCCGTTGCCGGGCGGCGCAAGCCATGGCTGCACCCGAATTCGGGGCCATGGCTTGCGCATGCCGCGATTGCCGCCTGGCTTCGACAGTCTTTTGGGTATGGTGGTCAAAAATTCGCCACTTCGACATAAGCCGCTGAATCGAGATGACGATTTAGTGACATATTCAAGTTATGCACAGGGTTATCCCCTGAGTTGGTGGATTCAGGAATGCAAGGGAAATATTTTCCAATCCGATGCGCCAAACGCGCTGCGCGCTACGGGTGCCGCCGGCACGCGCGCCGCTCGAGCGCCGTGGCGCCGAGGCGGACTCGCCTGTAGGTCCCCGACTTCGGACGCGTGAGTGTTGTCACACGTATAAGTGCGTCTCGACGGCCTTTTCTGGTGGCGAGGACCGGGTCCGAAACGGCCGGGACTGAACACCGCGGGGCGATGGGGTTATCGGGCGCCGCCGTTTTCCCGTGGGGTCAAAGACTGGCCGGCTGCTTGCGCCACCGTTTTGACGCAGCGTAGGCTCCGTCGCCATTGTTCCCCTAGCAGTGGTCCAAAGGATTTCCATGCTTACGACGCTCGCGCTCGCTTCCGCCCTGAGCGGCAACTTCGTTCATCCGCAACCCCTGCCCCCGGCGGACTTGCCCGTGGCGGTCTATCAGGGCAGGCGCGCTCGATTGCTCGATGAACTGGGTGATTGCGTGGCCGTCATTTCGTCGCAGGGGGCCGTGCAAGGCATCACGGAGGACTTCCGGCAGGACGCGGATTTTTTCTGGCTGACGGGCATCAATGAACCGGACGCGCACTTGCTGCTGCAACCGAAATCGGCCTATCGCAAAGTGGTGCTCTTCCTGAAGTCGAGGGATCCTGAAGCTGAGCGCTGGACCGGCCCGCGGGAACCCATTTCGCCCGAATTGCTGAAGACCTACGGGGTCGATCGGGTTCGACGCGGCTCCCCTGAGTCGACATTGCTCGACGCGGGTCTGCACCATGACTGCGTCGCCATCATCTCGCCGGCGGGCAGCGGCAAGGACGAGCGCGGGGACGATGAGCTGGCGCTGCGCGCGGCGAGCCGATTCGGGCTCAAGGTCGTCTACAAGCGAGGGTTGCTGGCGGACCTGCGTGCCGCGCATGGATCCGAGGAAATCGAACGGATGGAGCGCGCCATTGCCATTACGGCGGAAGGACACGCTGCGGTGGCACGCGCGACGGTGGCGGGAGTGTCGGAGCGCGACGTGCAGACGCAACTTGAATATGCCTTCTTTGCTGCCGGCGGCACGGGTCTGTCGTATTCCTCCATAGTGGGCAGCGGACCGAATGGCGCGGTGCTGCATTGGGATAAGAACTCGCGGGTTCTGCAGAACGGGGACCTGGTCGTGGTCGATGCTGCGGCCGAATACGGCCGCTACGCGTCGGACGTCACACGCACCTATCCGGTGTCCGGACATTTTACGGCCGACCAGGCGCGCGTGTATCGGGCGGTGTACCAGGCGCAGGAGGATATTTTCGCCGCGATCAAGCCGGGAGTGTCCATGGCGGAACTGCAGCACGTGGCCGAAGAATCCCTGCGGCGAGCCGGTTATCTGGCGGATTTCATTCATGGATTCGGGCACTTCGTCGGCCTGGATGTGCATGATGCCGGCGATACGGAGAAGCCGATTCCTGTGGGCGCCATATTTACGGTCGAGCCCGGTGTGTACCTTCCGACTCAGGGATTCGGCGTGCGGATTGAGGACGAGGTGCTCATCACCGACCATGGCTATCGAATGCTGACCTCGTCCATCCCCAGAAAACTCGAGGAGGTGGAGGCGTGGATCGCCCGGGCGCGCCAACGAGCGCGATGACCGCTCCGGACCGATGCGGCTTCATCTTTCGCAGTGCCGCCGACCAAGGTGCGGACTCCGCCGGGCTTCGTGCGCGCTGCGGATAGCGCGGTCGGACATTTCCTACGGTGGCATATCCCCCGCACAAATATTATTGGGACTACCGACGCACCATAATAGCGGGATGACCGATACTGCCCTTCCCGTTGCTCTGTGCTGCTACAAAACTCGTGCGGTGATTACGAATCGCTGTGATTTATGCAAAGCAGAGTATGCGTGCCCGGAATTCAAATCCAAAGAGGCGGTGCTGCAGTTCAACGCGATGATTCCGCCCTCGATGTTGCTTGCGCCATTGCCCATCGAACTGTGGCCGGGCATGTGCGCGGACATAGCGCCCGGCTTGCCCTCGCGATCTACCCGCCCAGCTTCATACGAATCAACCGCGTCTCCGGTACGCCGGTTTGTCTCGGCGCTCATCGGCGGCGACCCCCACGCCACATAGAGGGCTGTTCTTCCGCGCTAACTACCGGGAGGTGGCGGGGGCGCGAGGTTGATGAGGTAACCCAGCGCCGCCAGCACCATCAGGTAGTAGGCCGTTATCGCCTGGCTTGCCGCCTCCGGCACTCCGGGCTGCCCGCATCCGCGCCGCCACGCAGGATCCGGCGGGCGGCCGGATCGAGCGCGACGCTGCCGGTCATCCGACGGGCACGCTGCGGGACACGGCAGCCGAGATTGCGCTCCGCGCCGAACCGAAACCCAGTCTCGATTTCGAGGTATCGCAGCTCGATAAGGCGTTCGACACGATGCGTGCGATCGGAATCACGTCGGTACAGGACGCGAATACCGATGATCACGAGATGCAATTGTACCGGCGGCTCTACGATACACACCGGTTGAACATGCGGGTGCGCGCTTCGTTCGGCTTGAAGGACACTCACCGGCCGGCAGACGCGCTGATTGGCGAAGCGATTCAATTTCGCGCCAAATGGACGATTGATCCGGAGTTTCTTCGCGCGGACGCCGTCAAGATCTTCGCCGACGGCGTGGTCGAATACCCCTCGCAGACGGCGGCGCTCCTCCAGCCGTACCTCGATGCGGCCGGCCACCCGACCAACAATCGCGGGCCGACCTACATTCCGCAGGACCGGCTGGACCGCATCGTGAACGCCGCGGATGCCGCGGGGTTCACAGTTCACATTCACGCCATCGGCGACCGGGCGGTACGGTCGGCGCTCGATGCTTTCGCCGATGCGAGACGGCGCAACGGCCCGCGGGATAGCCGTGATCAGATCGCCCACCTGGAACTGGTCGATCCGGCGGATTTTCCGCGCTTCAAGGAACTGGGCGTCATCGCCAATTTCCAGTTGCTCTGGGCCGAACGCGATCCCTACGTCGTCAAGGCGACGCTGCCGTATCTCGGACCGGAACGATCCCGATATCTCTACCCGGCACGGTCGCTGCGGGACGCCGGCGCAGCGATTGCCGGCGGCAGCGACTGGCGCAAAGCCTCGAACGGCAGGCTGATGATTATGGAGCGGCGCTCTTGGTCCATAATGGGATGTCGCCGGCATTGCTTGCCGACGCTCTCAAGAAGCTGGCTGCATCTCATGCCGGGACCTCGACGGGAGGGTATTTGTCGAGCCATCCGTCGACGGATGAGCGCATGCGTCATTTGCTGTTGCTGGGTGCATCCTTTAAGGCCAGGTAGCACTCGCTATTGGAGCGCAAGCACCAGCAGGTCCTCGTCAAAATACTTTCCGTCAACATGGACCGCACGTGGCACGCGCCCCATGATTTCGAAGCCGTTGTTCAAATAAAGCGTGCGGGCGCTCATGTTGTCCGCCACGACGGACAGGTGAATCTGGATCACCCCGTCGAGCGTCCGCGCCAGGGCGACGACATCACGCAATATCTGTCGGCCCAAGCCGCTGCGGCGCAGGTCAGGGGCGACATACACGCTCCAGATGTTGCCTCGGTGGCGAAGCTTGGGCCCCTTGCTGCGATAGAAACCCACCATGGCGACGAGGTCAAGATTTCGGAACGCGCCGAGCATGAAGGTGTCCGGATCGGGTTGGAGCTGCGCGGCGAAATGACTCAACGGCCGCCGCACATTGGTCTCATAATCCGCCGTGAATGCGGTTGGGCATTCCTTCAGAGCCTCGAGCCGCAATGCACGGAAGGCCTGTGCATCGCCCGGGGTGAGCAAGCGTATTTCCACGACAAATCCTCGTCCGAATCCGGCAGAACAGGGGTGAAGGATAACAGCGAATGCGAAATGTGCGGCCGGCAGACGATTTTCACCTGTCTTCAAACCATTCGGCCCCTGACATCGTCTAAGTAGGCAGTAACGGGGAATTCGGGAAGAGCGGTGAGCACGAGCCAAATTCGGCAATTGGGGATCGTCGATGAGGAGTCCGAGCCGGCCTCTCTGATCGCCGCGGCGGCCGGTGGAAACGTCCGTGCCTTCGAGCAGCTGTACACCCGATTTGCACCTTGTATATATGGCCGGTGTCTGCGGCTCACGAGTCAGCGGGAAGCGGCGGAGGATTGCACGCAGGAGTCATTCGTCGCGGCGTGGCGGGCATTGGGCCGATTCGAATATCGCAGCCGCTTCTCGACCTGGCTGCAGCGAATTGCCATCCATACGGTGCGGGCGACCTGACGGCCGGCTTTGCGTTGGGTGCGGACGGACGGTTCGAAGGCGAGTCGGTGAGCGGCAATCTGGAGCTCAGATTCGCGGGGACCGCCTGCGGCGGTTCCCGTTGATCTGACCGGCAGCCAGTCCTTGCTAAACGCGGCGCCGCGCGAGCGCGTGGTAAATCACGAGAACGACCACGGCGCCGATTACCGCAACCACCATGCTGTACAGATTCAGCCCGGTTACACCGGTCATGCCGAACGTGGTAAACAACCAGCCGCCAACGAAGGCGCCGACGATACCGAGAACAATGTCGAGCACCAATCCTTCGCCTCGCTTATTGACCAACTTGCTGCCGATGAAGCCGGCGATGAGACCCAGAACGATCCAGGCAAGAAATGACATATGACTTCCTCACTTAAGGGACTGCAATCGGGCACTGAGATAGTACGCTGGCACACGGCCAGTCTCTCCTTTGTAGGAGAGAGTGCTGAGAATGCATAGGACGCTTCCAACGACCATAGGGCGGTCCGTTCGCCGGTCAGAGGGTTGGGAATCCGTGGGAATAAGTAATTAAAACCGCGCCGGCGGGATTCCTGCTGATATCCTCGACCATCGTTGCGTTCACAACACCGGCACGGTTCGATCAAAGTACGACGACTGATCGTGGGGTCCGATGCGCGAACATCCGAATGTCACTTCCAAGTCGAACCCGGAAAAATCGGTCAAAGTTCTCCTTGTCGAAGACTCGGCCGTGCTCGCGGAAATCCTGTCCGAAGCGCTGTCCAAGCTCCCCGAGGTGGACTTGGTCGGGGTGGTCGATTCCGAGACCGAGGCCTTCAAAGTCATCGCGCGAGACCGCGTCGACCTGATCTTCCTTGATTTGCAGCTGAAGCAGGGTACGGGATTTGGAATACTTCGTTCCCTGGCCCAAATGCACCCCGCGCCCCGCTCCGTGGTGTTGACGAACCATGATTTGCCGGAATACCACACCGCCGCGATGGCCCTCGGGGCCACGTATTTTCTGGACAAGGCACGGGACTTTCATCGCTTACCCGAGATCGTGCGGGCGATCATCAGCGTCATCGCGGTCGAGTGACGCGCCGCGCGCGCGAATCAACCATTGAACAGCCCCGGCCGGAGTCTGCGATGCGCATCGGCCGCAGGGTCGGGCGCGAGCGTGGTTGCAGACGGCGAACATCAGTCCTAGACTACGCTCAGGAACAAAAAAAACCGCCAATGTATCGGCGGCGCCACAAGATTGGCGGGGATGATTTTTGAGTCGAAGCGAGTCCGATCCGGGCACGGCGCCCTATGCTTGGCTTGCGGCGTGGTGCGCGGTTCCTGGAGGTTCTTCGATGATCGATTGGAGGAGCAGTTAATACTGCAGGCAGTTCATGTCCGTGCCCGTTCCGCGCAAATGACGCCTGGTCCGCTTTCGGCTGCTCCGAGCGTCGAATTCGGGGGCGTGGCCTGCTCCGTGATGTCCGATCCACTCCGTCATAACCCAAGAATTCCATCATCGTTCAGGGAGAATCTGCATGAAAACTACGCTGATTGTCGGGATCGCATCCGTCCTAATGCTTTCGATGAATGTAGCCGGTGCCCAGAGCAGCACCAGTTCGGACACTGGAAACGCAGCTGCCCCGAACGAACTCGCCGAAGTGATCGTCACTGGAACGAGGCGTTTGGACCGCACCGTGGCGGAGTCCTCGGCGCCGATCGACGTGCTCACCGGCGCCGAACTTGCGACTTACCCCACTGCCAGTATGCTGGATACCCTGTCGAACCTCGTGCCATCGTTCATCGTCGGCCAGAATGCAATTTCCGATGCCTCCAGCTTCGTCCGCTCCCCGTCGTTGCGCGGCTTGCCGGCGGACGAGATGCTGGTGATGCTCAACGGCAAACGCATGAACCGCTCCGCACTGGTGCAGGTGTTCCAGGGCGGTGAGACCGAATTGGCGTTCGGTTCGCAAGGGCCCGACCTCAACTCGATTCCGTCCATCGCCGTCAAATCGCTCGAAATTCTGCGCGACGGCGCATCCGCGCAGTATGGCTCCGATGCCATCGCCGGAGTGCTCAACTATCAATTCCGCAACGCTCCCTCGGGCTTTCAAATAGATGGGCGTTACGGCAAATATTTCCCGACTGGGTACCCTAACGACGGCGGCGACGGTCAGATAGCGGCGAATATCGGCTTGCCGTTGGGCAGCCAGGGCTTCGTCAACATCAGCGCGGAATGGTCAAGAAACCAACAAACCGTCCGCAACGCGACGCGGCCATCAGCCCTCGCTTTCGCCGCAACGTATCCGAACCTGGCATCCCAGTTGCCGCATTACCCCGGTCCGGTACAGGAGTTTGGGACGCCGCCGTCCGACGCCGTCAAGGTATTGCTCAACTCCGGCATCAAACTCGATAACGACGATCAGATCTATTTTTTCGCCAACTACGCCAATATTCGGACGAACGAGAGCTTCAATTATCGCCTGCCCAAGACCGTCACCGACGCCAGCGGCAATACGTTCGGGAATCATCCGTCGTTCAATGACATCTACCTGGATCCCTGCACTGCTGCACTGATCGGTTGCCCGGTCGGCGGGTATATCCAGGACGGCCATACCTTCAACTTCAGCACCGTTTACCCCGCCGGCTTCACGCCGCGCTTCTACGGCGTCACGCAGCAGTTCTTCGGTGCCGTGGGCTACAAGGGCACCAATCGCTGGGGTATCAACTACGATTTCTCGGGCACGACGGCCCAGAATTCCCTGGCCGTGTCCTTGAAAACCTCACTCAACCCGTCATTGGGCCCGCAATCTCCCACCAGCTTCTACGACGGCAAGTTCGTGCAGAAGGAAAACAACTTCAACTTCGACGTGAGCTACCCCTGGGCGGTTGCCTGGCTGGCCAGCCCAATATCCCTGGCGGCGGGGGTCGAATGGCGCGACGAGAACTATCAGCAGCTCCTGGGAGATCAGGCTTCCTACGCCGCCGGTCCGTATGCTTCCCAGCCGCTCTATACCTGCAGCATTGCGGGCGTGTGCACACGCACCCTCGCCCTCGATCCGACGACGGGCAAACTGGTCCCGGTCACCGCCACGCAGTCGACGGCATCCAACGGCTATGGCGGCATCTCGGCTCCGGTCGACGCCTCGCAGGTCAGTTATGCCGGATACCTGGATGTAGAGGCCGACGTCATCCCGAATCTCACGCTCGGGCTCGCGGGTCGATTCGAGCATTACGCCTCGTTCGGCTCGACCACACTCGGAAAATTCCAGGTCCGCTTCAAAGCCACCGACTGGCTCGCCCTGCGCAGCACGGTCAGCACGGGATTCCACGCGCCCACGCCCGGTCAGTCGAACGTCGAGACCCTGAGCACGACTTTCTTGCCGGGTACGAGCACTCAAGTGCAGATCGGCACCTACCCGGTGACCAGCGCGGACGCCAAGTTCTACGGTGCAACGGCGCTGAGGCCTGAAGAATCCACCAACTTGAGCGGCGGCATCGTCTTGACCCCGATCCAGGACCTGCTGGTAACCCTCGACTGGTACAGCATCGCGGTGCGGCACAGGATCGGTATTTCACAGCAGTTCAAGGTGACTGCGGCAGACATCGCCAAGCTCCCGGCCTTGGCCTACATCGGGGCCGGCGGCACCGTGCAGTACTTCACCAACGGCTTCGACACCAAGACCAAGGGAACGGACCTGGTGGTGAGTTATCCCTTCCAGCTCGGCGATCTTGGCCGCTTGGAAACGGCCCTTGCGTTTAACTACAATCTCACGCACGTCACGAAATATGACCCGACGGTCATCACTCCGGCGCGGATCGACGACATCGCACACTATGCCCCGAACCGTCGCGTGAACCTCAATTTGAGCTATCTCCTCGGCCCGTTTCGGGCCGCCGTGCACGAGAATTACTACGGTACGTTTCGGGACGAGAACGACTATAAAGGCCAGCTATTCTCCGCCGAATGGACCACGGACCTAGATCTGTCGTACGAAGTGTTCAAGCACTTCACCGCGGCCATCGGGGGACGCAATATCTTCAACGCCTTTCCCGACAAGATCGCCAACACCCCCACCGAGCAAATCTATCCCTCCACGGGCGGCGATGTAGTCGGACAGGTGTATCCCCGTACCGGCGGTCCCTTCGGTTTCAACGGTGCGTTCTGGTACGTCCGGGTGAGTGCGGCCTTCTAGGGTTCACCCAAGCAAGTGCAGTCGCTTACAGCCTGAGCGAAGGTCAGTCCATCCCGATCCGCGCCGCGAGGTCAACACTTCGCGGCGCGGCCAGACCGCCATAGCGCGTATCGATCCTATTGAGTGATCGCCGTGCCCCGTCGAGGTTGCCGGCCGCAAGCAGATCGTTTGCCTGAACAATTGTCTTATCCAATTCCCGATTGATGCGGAGACGGCAACTGCTCAATCTGGCCAAGTTAGGTTCCGCATGTTTATCGAGCATATCGAGCGCCCGGCCAAGAACAGCCGGCCCGGCCACCTCATGGCCCATCCACGGCGAGCGCTCCGCGTACCAATCAAATACGCACCACTCGAGCAAGGACTGTTCGCTGGCGGCGTCCTTCTCGACATTGACGGCATCATTTTGACCGCTGACATACACGATGCGCGTCATCTCCTGAAAGCGTGAAAATAATTCCGCCGGCGGCAGCGGCAGCTGCGCGTCGCCGATCGGATCGCTTCCCGCATTGAGGAATGCGCCTCGAAAAACGTCCGGAAATCCCAGCGCCAGACGCAGTGCGACTCGCGACCCACCGGAAAACCCACCTATGTAGGTACGTTCCGGGTCCACACGAAAGCGCTGCATCATGTTGTGCGCAGCCAGCAACGCCAAGGGTTCACGGCGATCAAGAATGTTCGCCTTGTTTCCTGAATTCGCGGCACTGACGAAAATCATACCGTGGCGATCGAGAATCTCGGCCCAACCGCGCGGCAGCTGCGCGTTCTCCCACGGCGGCACGAACACCAACAGTCCATACCCTTCAGTGGGTGGATGCGAGGGGACATAGACCGTAAATCTCTCCCGCGCCAGATCGATCGGCTGCTCGCGCAGCGCCGCGGCCGAGTGCACCAGCCTCTTACCGACCCTAACCGCGTTCAATGGACTAAGGAGACGATGTACCAATTCCGCGCTGCTCGAAAGCGGAGAGTAGTCCGAGAACACCACGTCGCTCTGCAATCCAGTGAGCCCAGCCGCGGAATCGCAGGTCGCAGGCATCGGAAAAATCATGACCCCGAGCCACAGCAACAGGCGCTGAGTTTTGGTCATAGTGCGTCGACACGGCGCAATGCCCGAGCGCCATTGGGATGTGGTTCGGAGGGCGCGACTCCAATCTGAGGTCGGCGCCCGATGTACCTGGATTATCCCCCGTGGTGAATTATCCGCCAAAGTTTCCATCACTCGCGCGATCAGATCAAAAGTGGCTTAATCTAGGCGCGACGCACATCCCTCTTTGGCTACCAGTCCGGAACCTTCGATGGAACCCCAAGAATCGTATTCCGAATGGCCTGAGTTTCCGCGGGAGGCGTGGCGCGACACGTACGCCACTCTGCACATGTGGGCGCAGATCGTGGGCAAGACCCGGCTTGCTCTCGCGCCGATGGAAAACCACTGGTGGCAGGTTGCTCTGTACGTGACGAGCCGGGGCTTGACGACGTCACCGATGCCCTACGGCGATTTTTCCTTTTCGGTGGAGTTTGATTTCATATCCCACGAGCTTTCCCTGCGGACCAGTCGCGGCGCCCAGGACTCCTTTGCGCTGTCCTCGATGGCCGTGGCCGAGTTTTTCGCGCGGTATATGCGCAGCCTTCGCGCGCTCGCGATCGAGCCGAAAATCATCCCCTCGCCGGTCGAAGTGGAGACTGCCATACCATTCATGCAGGACCGCGAACACGCGTTCTATGATCCCGTTGCCGCCCATCGTTGCTGGCAGATTGTCGCGGGCGCGGAACGTGTGCTGAAGCGATTCCGCGGCGGCTTCACCGGCAAGCAAAGCCCCGTGCATTTTTTTTGGGGCAGCTTCGATCTGGCGTCGACGCGCTTTTCGGGGCGGCGGGCTCCGGCGCATCCGGGCGGTGTACCGAACTGCCCGGATCGCGTGATGGTCGAGGCGTACTCGCACGAATGCAGCAGTTGCGGCTTCTGGCCCGGAGACGGAGTATCGCGACCTCCGGCATTCTACGCGTATAGCTATCCTGAACCCGCGGGCTATCCGGCGCGGCCCATCGAACCCAGCGCCGCCTATTACGACATGCAGGCCAGGGAATTCCTGCTGCCCTACGACGGTGTGCGTACCGCTGCGGCGCCGGGCGACATGCTTCTGCGCTTCTTTCAATCCGCCTACGAGGCCGCGGCCGATCTGGGGTCTTGGGAAGGCGAGTCTCTTGAACGCCCAATCGCAGATTGAAAGATTTCGCGATCAGGGCTACGTCGTGGTACCGGGGTTCGTGCCCGTCGACCAAGTGAAGCAGCTCAACGCCGCGGCGCGGGCGCAATTTGCCGCTCGCGCCGACCCGCTCGAATTCGAAGCCGACCTTCAATATCCAGGGGCGCCCCGATCGCACACCGACGCCGGTGGCGAGACAGTGCGCCGGCTCCTCGACGCGTACGGCCGCGATCCGCGGTTCGCCGAGATCGCAACGTCGCCGCGGGTGCGCCTGTGGATGGAAACGTACTTCGGCGAAGCGGTCTTGCTGTCGCGCGCGCATCACAACTGCCTCATGACCAAGCATCCCCTGTACGGCAGCTTGACGGGGTGGCACCGCGACATTCGCTTCTGGTCGTTTGAACGCGAGGATCTCGTCTCGGTGTGGTTTGCGCTCGGCGACGAGACCGTCGACAACGGTGCGCTCTGGTTCGTACCGGGCTCCCACCAGGCCGCGTTTGACGCCGATCGGTTCGACGAGGCGAAATTCTTTCGTTCCGATCGCACGGACAACGCCGACATGCTTCGTACCGCCGAGTCGCCGCATCTTGCTTCGGGCGATGCGGTATTTTTCCATTGCAACACCCTGCACTCGGCCGGCAAGAATCTCAGCGATGCCGTGAAATTCTCCCTTGTCTATACCTACCATGGCCGGAGCAACGCAGCGAGGGCGGGCACGCGGTCGTCGTCGAAGCCGGAGATCGCGCTCAAGCCGGACAAATGAACCGGTCGATCCTGTTCCGCAGGTGGCTCATCTGGACGGCCAGTGCCCTCGGGATGCTGTTCGTGCTCGTTGCCGTGCTGGCCGCGGCCATCGAAGCCGGCTACTTCCGGGGCCCATTGCTCCGCTTCATCGCCTCCCACGTTGGCCGCACGATCAAGGTGGATGGCGGCTTGCATCTACAGCTGTTCTCCCTGCACCCGCGCGTGACCGCCGAGCGCGTCACGATCGGCAATCCGCCATGGGTGCCGCCGGGCACCACGGCGGTGATCGGCCGGCTTTCCTTTACCGTTGAACTACCCTGGATCCACCGGCCGCTCGGCATTCAAAAACTCGACATGGAAGCTGCGACGCTGACGCTGTCGCGCGATGACGCGGGATTGGCGAACTGGCAGTGGACGGACCCCCGGGTTCCCGATGACGCGCTCTTGCCGTTGGTCCGGCGCTTGTCAGTGCCGAGCGCTCGCGTCCTGCTAAAGGACGATACTCGCCACCTTCAGTTTGACGGGACGATCAGGGTCGAGGAACCGATGCCCATGAAAGGCCCGCCGCCCTTGAGAATCGAGGGGACGGGGCAACTCAACGGCAGACCCGTTCGTTTCGGCATCGACGGCGATCCGCTTGCCATCGCCGATCACGCCAAACCCTACCGATTCAAGTTCGAAGAGGAATCAAGCGGCTCGCAACTCACCGGCGGCGGTGCGCTGCCGCGGCCCTTCGACTTCCGCTTGATCGACGCTGAATTCGCCGCAACCGGTCAGGACCTGGAGGATTTGTACTTCCTGACCGGCGTGAAACTGATCAATACCGGCCGCTATCGGCTGGCGGGCAAGGTGGTGCGCCGCGGGACCAAGACCAGGTTCACCGACCTGGACGCAAGTTCCGGGCAGAGCGATGTGCACGGCAGCGCATCGATCGACAGTTCGGGCGATCGGCCGAAGCTCGACATCGATCTCAATTCGAAGCTTCTTCGACTGGCCGATCTCGGTCTGCGCGCGGCCGGCCGGGATCCGGAAGGCGGCGCGAAGCAGTGGCTGATGTCCGATGCGGCACTGAACCCCCGCGCCTGGCGGCGTGATGATACCGTGGCCACGTTTCGTGCTGGGCGCCTGGAAGTGGGTCCCATCCCGGTGCAAAACGTTGCCGCCGCCCTGGCCGTCGATCATGGCGTCCTCACCGTGACTCCGCTGACCGGTCAGGTGTTCGATGGAGCCCTGACCGCGCACGTCAGGGCCAACCTGACGACCGACGATCCGGCCGACAGCCTCGATCTTACGATTTCCAACCTGAACCTTGAGCGCTACTTGCCGCCAGGCGCCGACGAACCCCTGATGAAAGGACTGCTGCAAGCGCGAGTCCTCGCCAAAGGCCACGGGCGTTCTCTGCACGAATTTGCCTCGGGCGCCGACGGCACGCTGTCCGCGGCCGTTCCGCATGGCGCGATCCGCGCCGCTTTGGCGAACCTCGCGGGACTGGATCTTCGCGCCATTGGCCTGCTATTCAGCAAACATGGTCCGGAAGTTCCGGTGCGCTGCGGCGTGGCAAGCTTTCAAGCCCACGACGGCGTGCTTGCGGCGCAAACCCTGGTTCTCGACACCGAGCAGGTGCTCATCGTCGGGGAGGGCAAAATACACATGGACTCCGAGACCATTGACCTTACCCTGCGCGGTCATCCAAAGCAGCCCGGATTGCGCGTCAGATCGCCGGCGTTGGTGCGGGGCACACTGTCGCACCCCTCCTTTGCGATACAGCCGCGGGACGCCGTCGCACAGACGGCGGCGGCTATCGCGCTCGGTGTCCTGTTGACGCCGCTCGCGTCCGCCCTGTCCTTCGTCGATCCAGGACTGTCCAAGGATGCCGACTGCGGGGCATTGATGATGGAAGACAAGACCCTCCACCAAGGACAGCCGGCGGCGCCGTCATCCCGGTAGGGTGCCCAAGGAAGCGATATTGCCTGCGCAACGATGGATATACGCGTGTCGGGCGGTAACACCGATATAATTTCAGGATGTTTTCGCTGAACGAGGCGTCTTTTTCTATGCGGTTCATGAACATAATGAAGCCGTTGGAGCATTTCTTCCGCAAAGCGCCGCAGTCCCCGCCCACTCTGGAGACTCGGGTCGCGGCGCTCGATGAGGGATCGTCGGAGCTGATCGCCGCCACGGCGCTGAGCGGCGGCGAGGAGGCCTTGCGTGCAGCGGCGATAGCTAAGCTTCCGGACGGCACGACATTACGGAAACTCGCGGGCTTGAGCGAAGACGCTGCTCTGCCCGAATCCCCATACATCGCGCGAATTGCGCAGGAGCGTGTGGCGCAACTCATCGACTCGGGGTCGATTGATTTTTCCGCCCTGTGCGCTTCGGCGCGACACAGCACCGCGATGCTGTCCGTGGCGGGGCTTTGCGGCAATCCCGACCACCTTGCTCAGGTGCTGGCCTCGATCGACGACCCGCAACGAATGGCCAGTCTCGTCACCGAGGGTTCGTCCAGCCGCATACGGCAGCTCGCGGCGCAGGGCATTGAAGATCCCGCAGAACTCACGCGGCTCCTCAAGCAGGTGCGCGGCAAAGACAAGAGCGTCTACAAGATCATCAAGCAGAAGTGCGATGTGCTGCGCGCCGAGGAGCAGCGGATTGCGCAGATCGCGAGCGATGTCGCCGCGCTATGCGCGTCCCTCGAGCGGCACAGTCATCGTATCCATGACGCGCTATACGCGACTTCGCTCAAGCTGTTCGAAGAGCAATGGCAAACGCTCGAGTCGCAGGCGGCCCCGGAGATGAAGGACCGCGCGCTCTTGGCCATCGATCGATGCCGGGAGGTCATTGCCGGGCATATGCGGCAGCTGGCGCAGCGCGCCGAAGAGGAGGCGCAGCAGACAGCACGCAAGGCCGCCCGGGAACAGGCCACCGTCCTCGCCGAACTGGAAGCTCAGCGTCACCATGAAGCGGCGGCCCTCGCAGCGGCAGAGGCGGCGGCAGTCCGCGAGGCTGAAGAGAAGGCCCGCGCCGAAAAACTGGCGGCGGAGGCGCTCGCCTTGCGCCAGGTCGGCGGTTTGATTGGCAAGGCCAATAGCGCGCTGCGCGAGGGCAATACGGCGCGTGCGGCCGGTCTGCGGCGCGCCGTCGAGGAGAAACTGCCGACCGTGCCGGCGGTGCCGGCGTTTCTCGCCAGTCAGGTGCTGCAGCTCGATATGAAGCTGCATGAGCTCAAGGAATGGAAGGATTATGCCGTGGCGCCCAAGCGCGCGGAGTTGATCGAGGAGATGGAGGCGCTCATTGGATCGGAGGAGGCGCCCAAGGCACTCGCCGACCGGATCAAGCGGTTGCAAGACGAATGGAAAACGATCAGCAAGGGAATCCTCAGCGATTCGGAGGCGGACTGGCAGCGATTTCACCAAGCCGCTCAGGCGGCCTACCAGCCGTGCCGTGAATATTTCGAGGCGCAGGCCAGGCTGCGTCAGGAAAATGTGGAGAAGCGCAGGCTCGTACTCGAGCGGCTTCGAGCCTTCGAAAGTAGCCAGAGCGGCGAGCATCCGGACTGGCGCGCGGTGGCGGCGGTCTTGCGCGAGGCCCCCCAGGAATGGCGTCGGCATTCTCCGGTGGATCGCGCGGCCGGACTTGCGATTCAGGAGGAATTCGACGCGTCGATCGACCGGCTGCAGGGGCGGCTCGACGCATGGTACGCGCACAATCTGGCGGAAAAGAAATCGCTCATCCAGCGAGCGCAGTATTTGCAGACGAAAGAAGACAGTGGCGAGGCCGTGGATGCGGTGAAGCGCCTGCAGCTGCAGTGGAAAAATATCGGCGCCGTCCAGCGCGATCAGGAGCAGCAGTTGTGGGATGAGTTTCGCGCGCAGTGCGATGTGATCTTCCAAAAACGCCAGCAGGTCTACGCAGAGCACGCCGCCGGTCTCGAGGCCAACAAGCGGCTGGCCGTCACGCTCTGCGAGGAGGCCGAGCGGCTAGCCGTCCTCTCGGGGCCCGAACTGCTGGAGGGCGCTGCAAAAATTCCGCAGTGGCGGGCCGACTTCGAGGCGCTGGGCGAAGTGCCGAGAGCCGATCAGCGCGGCCTGCGCGAGCGTTTTGAGCGTGCGCTCACCCGGTGCCAGGCGCAGATCTCGCAAATGCGGGCGCGCGACAAGGAGCTGTCGTTCACCAATCTCCTCGAAGCCGCCCGGCTCATACGACTGTATGGGTGGGCGGCGGCGCAAGGCGGCGCATCCTCCGATCTTGAAGCGCTCAAACAGGCGGCCGAGTGCTTCATCGCGGGAGTAGCGCAGTGGCCCAAAGGCGGAACTCAGGCGTTGAAGGAGGCTTGGGTGAAAGCCGATGCCACCGGACTCGACGCGGCCGCCAATGAGACTGCGCTCAGAATGCTGTGCATACGCAGCGAGATTCTCACCGACAGACCCACGCCGCCGGAGGATCAGGCCTTGCGCCGGGCCTATCAGGTGCAGCGCCTCGTGCGGAGCATGGGTCATCGCAGTGAAGAGAGTCCTGATGATTTGGACGCCTTCGGATTGGAATGGGTGCGCGTCGGCCCCGTCCCGGCCGAGACGCACGAGATCTTGCTCGCCAGGTTTCTCCGCTGCCGGACTTGATCTACAGAGGTCCCAATGAAAGCGCGATGGCCCAACGGCATCTTCGTTTCGGTGACATTGCTCACGTGCCCGGCGTGGAGTAGCGCAAGTCCCGCATCTGACGCGCTCCCGACTGCGGTCCTGCTGGCCGGCCGCGCCGCGCCGGCGCCGAATCCCAATGCGGCGTTCTATCCGGGGTCCGATGCGCTGGCAGCGCCTCCCTTCGCCGGGATCCTGTCCATGCACCAGACCCCGCTGCAAACACAACCGGAGATCGACAAGCCGATGCAGGATGGGCGGGACGCCCGGCTGTTTCCGGCCGTCAGCCTCGAGTTCTTCACGTTGGGCGAGCTTTTGGTGCCCGTTCAACGCGGCGAAATGGTGCGGGAGGTTCCGGGTGCAAAGGCGAGCTTCTGGCGTGTCATCCCGCAAGTGGGCAGGATCTGGCGCGAAAACACCGACGGCGGTTGGTCGCGCGCGGCATTCCCCATCATGCTCGTCAATGACACGGACAACGACGCGCATCAGGGGCTCGCGACATTCGTGTACCGGGACGGGGAGATCAGCAACATCGCCGTGCAGTTTGTGCAGCAAAGCGCGCCGTACCTGCTCGGCCGGCATTTTGTCGCGTGGACTTCCGTGCACGCGGATCTCACGGCGGCCGATGCGAGTGCTCTCGACGGCCGGCGCACAGCCGCCCGAGCGGAGTTCGCCGGACGCCTTCCGGCGAAACCAATGCGCGAACTCGCCGAGGCCGTTCATGCCGGAACCCTGGATGGTTTCGGCGGCCCGCTGAACCCAAAGTGGCTGGTCGAGGCGGTATTGGTACGCGGCGGCATCATTTACTATGAAGACGCGTCGACGCCGTACGGAATCTACCCGTATCCCCTCGAAATGCGCTTCGGAGTGAGATCGGTCATGAAAAGCATCGGCGCGCCGCTCGCGTTGCTGCATCTGGCCGAAGTCTACGGGCCGTGGGTAATGACGCTGAAAGTTGGCGACTACGTCGCAGGTCTTGACCCGAAATGGAAGCGTATTCGGTTTCTCGACGCGGCCAACATGTCGACGGGCTTCGGTGGAACGGGAACATTCAAGACCAATCCCAATGACATCCTCGATGGCTACCTCGACGGCGGGTATGACCCATGGTTCACTGCACGATCCCATCTCGACAAGCTGGCGCAAATCAGTGCCAACCTGCGTCCATACCCGTGGGAGCCGGGAACCGTCGTGCGCTACCGCGATCAGGATTTCTATCTGTTGGGAGCCGCCATCGACGGCTTCCTCAAATCGATGCGCGGTCCGTCCGCCGATATTTGGAACATGCTCATCGAAGAGGTCTTCCGGCCGATCGGCATTCTGCACGCGCCCGCAGTCAGAACCCGCGAAGCGCCGGACCGGGATGGACTGGTCTGGTTTAACGCCGGTTTTTACCCGAGCCTCGACGATCTGGCGAAAATCGCGCTCCTCTACCAGCAGCGCGGCGCGCAGGCGGGCCGCCAGCTTCTCCACCGCGAACTCACCACCGACTTGCTCGAAGCGCGGGATGCAATTCGGAAGGACGGTGACTCGTCGCTGACCCGGACCACGCCGGAGAACGCGGACGACCGGACCGAGTTTTATAAAATGGGCTTTCATTTCGTTCCGTATGTCGGATCAAAAAGTCACCGGCGGCACAATATTCCCACGATGTCCGGGTTCGGAGAAAACGAAGTCACGATCTATCCGAACCAGATGATCTCGATCATCATGGGCAACGCGGCGATATTCAGCCCCGGCGAGCAGATCAAGTCCGAACAAGGTCCGCAAACCATCCGCGCGGTCGACCGGCTGTCGCCCTTCTGAATCGATCCGAAGGGTCAGCGCATGAACGGTTGACGCTCGATCTCGATCGCTTCCTGATTGCGCCGCTGAGCGCGCAGCGCATCGGAGAGCAGCCGCCCCGCCTGAGCTTGGGTGGCGCGATCGCCGCTTGCCAGGCTGAGCGCCTTGCGCCCGCACGCTTCGGCCTGACGCGCATCGCTCTCCGCAAGCCTCAGCCGCCCAAGTTCGATCCACAGCAGGGGATTATTCGGCTCGATACGCAAGGCGCGGTCGAGCGTCGACGAGGCGCCGTCAAGATCGCCGCGGGACGCCAGGGTCCGTGACTGCGTCACGAGCGAACGAGTCGCGGGAGAGAGGTGATTTTCGCGCGGCGCGGGCGATGCGCGCGGCGGAGCCGGCGGAATGGGTGAAAGCGGGCCCGGCGGCTGCGGCTCCGAGGGCTGCGCTCCCGGGATTGAAGTACTCGGCGGCTGCGGCCGCTGCGACGGGACGGGACAGCCGCTGAGCAGCACCGCAGCGGCGAGCGCGGCGGCGAGCGTTCTCAGTGAAGGCGCCCTCAGTGAACGATGTGTTTGAGCCATTCTTTAATCTTGTCACCCATCGTGCCGCTTGGCGAGGTACCCATTGACGAAGGACCGCAGCCGGGTTTTGCGGGCAATACCGTGTCCTTCGGCACCGAGACGACGACTGCGTCCGTGCTACAGGCCGGGGAGGTCTCCAGCCCATCCGCGAATCCGATCCAACGATCCTCGACCAGCTCCGGTGGAACCGGTTCGAAAGAGGCGGACTTGAGCCTCGCGAGCGTGTCCGCCCACACCGGCAGCGCTCCGATAGCGCCCGTGAGACCGGTCACCCGATTGTCGTCGTAACCCACCCAGGCAACCGACACGTAACTGCCGGTGAATCCCGCGAACCAGCTATCGCGGGTATCGGAGGATGTGCCCGTTTTGCCCGCGACGACGGTGCCCCGGGGCAGACGGGCCGCCGCATCGCGGCCGGTGCCGCGCGTGGTCACGAGTATCAGCATCCGGTCGAGCTGGTAGACGGCGGCCGGCGGCGCCGCTTCCTCGATCTGCACCTTGAAGCTCTTGAGCGGACGTCCGTGCTCATCGAGAACCGCACGCACCGCGCGCAAGCGGGCCCGATAGCCGCCGTTCGCCAGCGACGTGTAGACCTGAACGACCTCGAGCGGCGTCATCTCGACGGTCCCGAGCAGCAATGATGGATTGAGCGTCGGCGGTGTTTCGAGGCCGAGCCTCCGGAGCGTCTCGGCCACTTTGGGCAGCCCGATGTCGAGCCCGAGCCGCACCGTCGCCAAGTTCATGGACTCCGCCAGCGCGCGCGCCATCGGGACCCGGCCATAGATTTGGTGCTCGAAATTTTGCGGAGCCCAGACCGTGCCGTCGCTGAGCTTGAGCTCAATCGATGCGTCTTCGATCACCGTGGCGGCATTGTAGCGGCCGGTCTCGAGTGCGGCCAGGTATACCGCAGGCTTGACGAGCGAACCGATCGGCCGACGCGCATCCAGCGCGCGGTTGAAACCGTCGGTGCCGACATCGCGGCCGCCGACCACCGCCACCACATCGCCGCTGTTCGGCTCGGCAACGATCACGGCGCCCTCGAGATGGGCGCCCCGTACCCGGCCGGCCGCATCGAGACGCTTCAGGTTCGCCGTCAGGGCGCGCTCGGCGGCCGCCTGCGCGCGTGGATCGAGACTCGTGTAGACGGCAAGACCCGCGGCAGCGAGATCCGCCTCGGCATAGTCGCGCTTCAGGTGGCGTCGCACCAGATCCAGATAGGCCGGTACATAGCTGCCTCCCGGCGGCCGCAGGCCGAGCGGGCTCGCGGCGGCGCGGGCGGCGGCGGCGGCATCGATCAGATGCGCCTCCTCGAGCTCCTGCACCACGAGATTGCGCCGCGCGCGCGCGCGGTCGGCGTGTTTGCGCGGATCGTAATAAGACGGGCCCTTGACGAGCCCGATCAGCAGCGCCAGTTCACTGAAGTCGAGTTCGGCGAGCGGCTTCGCGAAGTAGTACTCGCTGCCGAGTCCGAAGCCGTGTATCGCACGTGAGCCGTCCTGACCCAGATATACCTCGTTGAGGTAAGCCACGAGGATTTCCTCTTTCGAGAAATGCGCCTCGAGCCTCAGCGCCATCAACGCCTCGGTCGCCTTCCGGCCGAAACTTTGTTCGTCGGACAGAAAGTAATTCTTGACGAGCTGCTGCGTCAGGGTGCTTCCGCCCTGCACCACGCGGCCGGCCCGAAGGTTCGCCCAAAGTGCGCGCACGATGCCGTGCGCGTCGACTCCGTGATGCTCGTCAAAGCGCCGATCCTCGATCAGTTTGATCCCCGAGCGCAACAGCGGCGGCACATCATCGGGCGACAAGACGAGCCGATCTTCGCCGTGGACCGGAAATACGCTGCCGATCACGGGCGGATCGAGGCGGAACACGGGCAGCTCCGCGCCATCGGCCGACTGCAATCGCGTAATCGAGTTCTGGTCCGCGCTGATCGAGACGAGTTGGGGCTCCCGCTGTTCGTCGCTGAAGCGCACGCGGCGCGCATGGAGGTCGAAGGAGCCGCCGCGCCGTCGATAAACCCCGGGTCCCGCGAATGGGTCTCCGGGATGGTAATGAAGGCGGCGGAGCTCCTCTTCGAGATCGTTGGCCGAAGACTGCGCGCCCACGTAGAGTTCGAGCGGCGCAGCGTAGACTCGCGCCGGGATCGACCAGTGCCGCCCCTGGAATTCCCGGGTCACGACGTGGTCCAGGTGCACGATCCACGCAACGCCGATGGCTGCGAGTACGATGAAGCCCAAGATGAGTGCCACGCCCCATCGAAGCAGCTTGGAACGCGCGCGCCGCCTAGCCAAGGTCGCCGGTCAGCGCCTTGAGTTCGACTTCGACTGGTGGCGACGATATCTGCAGGACGAGGGGAATAGGGTTCACGGTAAGGTCGGATAGTTTGACGATGTTGACCGCTGTGTCAACATCCCGGACACCCGCAATCAATGCGATTGCGTCTCCGGGGCGGCATTCGAATAGCGCATGCGCCGAGCGGGGACCGGGTTACTCTCGGACGCCAGCTGATTTTCGGCGTCTCTCAGTTTGGCGGCGAGACCGGGCATGTGCGGTGCAAGCGCCGCGGCGCGGCGATAGTGGCGAATGGCGTCAGCGGGACGCTTGGCACGGACCAACGCATCCGCAAGGGCGACGAGAAGCTCAGGATTGCTCGGGTTCCGGCGAATGGCATCGTTGCATGCGCCCACATCCGCCTGCGTAAAGCAGCGGGTGGAATCCCGCTTGGCCGTCGCTGCCGCGTCGGGTGACAGTGCCTCCGCCGACCACGCCGGCATGGACACGAACAGGGCTGCCAAGACCAGAAGTTTGGCAGTAAAGGTCGGCATTTCAGTCCCGCTGCTGCGAATACGCTGCTTCATGGCCCGATGTCCCTGACCAGTCTAATTCCGGCGCTGCTGGTGCGGTAATCCGCGGCGAAGTGATTTCTGTAATTCGCCCGCACGTACGACGGAGAAGTGAACCACGAGCCCCCGCGAAGTTCGCGCTCGGAGCAATCGCCGTCCGCGCGTGCAGACCCGTCCACCGGCGCGCCGCTGTAATCGGCGTGCCAACAATCCAAAGTCCATTGAAAGAGATTGCCCAACATGTCATTGAGCCCCAGTGGGTTGGCTTTGAATGAACCGACCGGAGAAGTGTTGGCATAGCCATCGTCGCAGGCGAACGCCACCCACCCCGGATACCGGCGCGCCGCGCTCGCGTCGGCCACGTTCGCGAACGCACAGGCGTTCGATCCGTTCGAAGCCCATGGGTACACGGTCTCGCCGCCGGCGCGCGCGGCATATTCCCATTCCGACGCGCTCGGCAGGCGGTATTGATGCCCTGTCTTGGCCGAAAGCCATTGCACATAGGCGACGGCATCGTTCCATGACACGCACGTGACCGGGTGCAAGCCGGTTTGAGCGAATCCCGGATTTTGCCAATTGTTCCCGGGCCGATGCGACCATGACCCGTCGTAGGTGTCGCAGCCTTGCATGGCGCGCCCCGTAGCGTCGATGAATTGGCGGTAGTCTTCAACCGTGACGAGGTCCGCCGACATGGCAAATGGACGGACGATGTTCACCCAGTGCTGCGGCTTTTCGTAGGACGGCGAGCCCCGGTCAGTGGCGGCAAGGCCTTGTTGGAATCGAGCCGCGGGCAGCACGATCATTGCCGCACAGGTTGGACAGTCGCGAATCAGGGTGCCGGGAATCGGGGCTGCGGCGGCCGGCGCTGCCGCCTTCGTCGACATCAGCGCCTGACGAGCATAGAACCATGCGATCGCGGCAAGTATGATTGCGGCAGCACTCAATCCGATCGCCCGCACCATCGAACCGCGCATTGCGACTGCACGACGCCTGAGCGCGCTGCCTACCGCGGCTGCATCCGGGGTGAGATCCTCCCGCAAGATGGCAAGATCGCTCCAATCATCACGTTCATGCGATTCCACCTGTGCGGGTTGGCCCTCCTTGACCGGCTCGTCCGCCAGCGGAAAGAGTGTCGGTATCCGCCCTATTCCCGGGGTCGCGGTCGGGGTCGCGGTCGGGGATGGGGTCGGGGCCGCGACGCTCGACCGGCCGGGTACTAGTTTCGCCGTCGGTACGATGCGCGTTTTACGCTGCACCGAATCCGGCGATGCTGCCGCACGAGCCGGCGATGCCGATGTTCGAGCCAGCGTGATTGCCCGGGCAATGACATTGTCATGACCGTCCGCGGCAGTCCGCTTCGGTGCGATAACCTCAGAAGATGAACTTTGCGCAGGCGTCCAGATGCGCGCTACGCGGGCGACCGGAATCTGCACGGGGATCGTTACTACTTTTGACTCCGGTATGGGTATCGGATCCGGAATTCGTGGCGCAGGCGCAATTCGAATGGTCGTCTTGGGGACACCTTCGACCCGCGCGGCATTCGGAACGATCGTGGGGATGCGCACCGTTGGGGGATGTGAAGCAGGGATTTCGTCCGGGCCGGCGGCCGGTTTTGACGCCGGAACCGAACTCGCACCGGCGCTCTCAGCAGGCGGATCGACTGCTTGCGCAGCCGTCCGTTCCTTTGCGGCATCCAGCAGGCCGAGGACCTCCTTGCGGGCCTCGACCGGCAACGGTTCGACGAACTCGCGGCGCCGGAGAATCTCCGACAATTCGGTCGGTGACGCGCCGGCCTTGAGCAGCCGCTTCAGTTCGGCCACGACATCGCGGTACGTGAAGCCGCCGGTCTCGAAGGAACGCAGAACCTTTGTGAATGCAGATGCCGGCGAGGACGTATTGGCAACCATCAACGTTGTGGACCTCGACGATTTGGGGTTTCCGGGGCATCTCTGCCGCAAGTGTTCGAAGCGCGCTCCGACGCTGCCCGGGCGCCACCCGGGATTCGGATATTACCCCGAAAAGTCTCCGGTCCGCCAAATGTCGTGTCCCGCCCGCAGGGTTCGAAACTCACCATCGGTGTTGCGCAAGTGCGACGACGACCGCAGGCCGATCACCCCGACGGCCTCGCCGGCCGCATGGCTTCACATCCGGCCAAGCAGCGAATACAGATCAATTTGCCGGCTATCACCAATGACCTGCTCAAAATCGAGTCCCAGTGTTTCGAGAACAGGTTCCGCCACGGGCCTGATCTGTTTCTTCACATAGTGCTCGCGATCGATCGGATGCTGAACGTTATCCGTCGGTTCCGGGCCGGCGGTGGTCACGAGGTAGCTTACCAATCGGCCTGTCGGCTGCACGGATTTGCGGGCGGCGACCACATGCGGTGGGCTCGTCGCCGTATACAGCTCCGCCTGTTTGCGCAGGTTCTTGCGATACACCAACATGTCGTCCAGTTCGCCGTTCCTGACCCGCCTCACGACCTCGGAGAGGTAGACATCGACCGCTTGATCCGTGAAGAGCCGACCATAGAGTTCCCGCTGCACCTGCTTGGCGAGGGCGGTCCAGTCGCGGCGCACAACCTCCATGCCGATGAACTCGACGCTGTTGGAGTCGTCGCCCTGGCGGAGACCGGCATACCGCTTGCTGGCGCCACGCGTGCTATTGCGCGCATGCGGGAGGAATAACCTGAGGTACATTTTTTCGAATTTGAGCTCGAGGCGGCTCGTTACTTTCCAGCGCTCGGCGATGTACGTCGATAGATCCCCATTCAAGGAGTGGGCAAGCCGTCGGCCTCGGTCGCGCGTCTCGTTGGGATCCCCGCCATGGGATTGAACGAACAAACTGTCGGTGTCTCCGTAGAGCACGCTGAATCCGGCGGCCTCGAACCAGCGCTTCGACCAGAGCAATATTTCTCGGCCCGCACCGGTAATCGAGTTGGCCAGCGCGGGGTTGTAAAAGCGGCAGGCCGATGTGCCCAGGACTCCATAGAACGAATTCATCAGAATCTTGATGGCGTTCGATGCCACGTCGTCGCCGACGGCTTTCGCCGCTTCGCGCCGCGGAAAAAGTGCATCGAGCATTCGCGGCAGGATTGCGGGTTCCCGCCGGAACGCGCCACCCGGTGTTCGAATCAGGTCGTCATCCGGCGATGGCTCCGCTACATACGACAAGGGATCGATGTTGAACGTGCGGATGATGCTCGGGTACAGACTCTTGAAGTCGAATACCCAGACGTCGCGATGCAGGCCGGCGACAGGCTCCAGAACATGACCGCCTTGTTGCGGGTCGGAGACGCCGGAATCGCCGGACCGCACTGTCGGGGCGACGACGCCCAGTTTTTCGAGCTCGGTCTGGTAGAGGAAGTCGAACGACGCGATGCTGGCCGCCACGCGATCCGGCGTCATGCCGGCGAGCTGGCTTCGCGCGAACGCAAGCCGCACCACATTCAATTTCTCCACGATCTCGAACGCCAGCCTCGCGTCGGTGCGCGCATAGAGTGCAAACGCCGGCAGATCATGGCGGTAGTTGTGCGTGATCTCGGCGACGCGGTCACGCACGTCCCCGGCAATGGCCTTGCCTTCGCCGAGAACCTCGCGCGCCACCGCGTCGAGCGAGTAATCGTCCATGCGTATGAAGGCGCCGCGCAGCAAGTCGATGCCGTCGAGTACGAGGCGGCCTGGAATGCTCGCCTGTCCGCTGCCAAAATAGCCTTCGGCTTTGCGGATGCGAATGCTCCCTACGTCCCTGCCCAACGAAAAGGGGTGGCGAACACGCTCGGCGATGCCCTGCAAGACGGTCAAATCGAAATCGATGATGTTCCAACCCGACAGAACATCGGGATCCAGGAGTCGAACCCGGTCGCAGAATGCCTCCAATGCCGCAAACTCATGGGCGCAGCGAATTGCCTTGTCGGGCATTGCGCGGTCGCTGCCATCAACGATGAGTACTTCATCGATGCCGGGGGCATAGATCGAAATCGCCAGCAGGCGCGGAGGGGTGCCGTGGGTTTCGATGTCGAAGGACAGCACGCGCGGCTCGATTTTCACATCGGCCGGACGGAGGGACGGATTGTCGAATAACCAGGCGACACCTGTTCCGGCGGTCGCCTCGCCCTCGATCTCACAGCCTCCCTTGATGCCGCGTTCGATCAGATAGCGCACCGCGAAGCGCACGTCGGCCTCGAAGGTATCGATGTGCCCCTGGTGGAGACGATCCCGCACGCCGGGGACCTCGGGCGGTGTGTCCACTTCGAGCAGGGCAACCGGAGCGCCGTCAAACGTCCGTTTGCCGGACATCTTCGGCGGAGGGGCCCCCAAGGCCCGCGCTCGTTCGGCATCGGCGGCCCGAATGAAGAAATGGGGCCGCTGGCGATCGTCTCGGACGAGAAAGGTTTCGCCCGACTCCAATCGTCCATAGAGGTGGACGACGGGGATGCGCTGTCCATTCTGTCGCGATACGACACGGTAACTGGACTGGAGAATGAAACCGCGGAATTGGGCCACCCCCCATTTTGCGCGATCGGCGCCGGTCTGAGTACTCCAGACGCGAATTTGGGGGTGCTAAAATCATCCGCATGGCACGGTCACCGAAATCATTGGCAAAATTGTTCCTGCCGCGAAAGCCCGAACGACCGCCGTCGCGACGCGCGGCTTCCGCCGGCGACAGTCCTGCGATTCAGGCGATCTGGGACGTGGTCGGCATGATTCCCCGCGGGATGGTATCGACTTATGGAGCAGTTGCACGCGCCGCCGGATTGCCGGGCCGTGCGCGGCTGACCGGCTTGGCATTGAAAGTGGCGCCCGACGAATTGAACCTGCCGTGGCATCGTGTCGTCGGCGCCGGTGGCCGGATCGTGTTTCCGAAGACATCCCTGCAGCATCGGGAGCAATCGCGGCGTCTGCGCGCGGAGCGTGTGCCCGTCAAGGATGGCCGTGTGGGCCGTTCGTACATTGCGGATGTCGAAGCACTTTGACCAGCGTCGTGCACTCGAACGTCGCCACACACCGGCGCAGCCGGGGGCAGCCTGCGGAATTCAGCTTTTGGGGTATGAAAGATCGAGGTGCTACATGAAAAATCGAGGTGCTGCATGAGACTGTTGCGTTACGGTCCCTTGGGATCCGAGAAGCCAGGGCTCTTGGATCGCGGGGGCGTGATTCGCGATCTTTCCGCGCATGTGCCGGATATCACCCCTGAGACCGTGACGCCGGCCGGATTGGCGCGGCTCTCGGCGCTCGACCCCGGGTCGTTGCCGGTGGTTGCCGGCAAACCGCGGTTCGGTGTGCCGGTGCGCGGCATCGGCAAATTCATCGCGATCGGTCTCAACTATGCCGATCACGCCAAAGAGGCAAACCTCCCGATTCCTGCCGAGCCCCCCATGTTCACCAAGGCCACCAGCTGTCTCAGCGGCCCCAACGACGATGTCATGTTGCCCAAGGATGCGATGAAGGGGGATTGGGAAGTCGAACTCGGGCTCATCATCGGGCGCACCACCCGTTACGTCAGCGAGGCCGATGCGCTCGACAGCGTCGCGGGATACGTCCTCGCCAACGACGTGTCCGAGCGCGCCTTTCAGATGGAGCGCGGCACCCAGTGGGACAAGGGCAAGGGATGCGACACCTTCGGCCCGGTGGGACCATGGCTGGTCACGCCGGATGAAGTCGGAGATCCGCAGAGCCTCAACATATATCTTGACCTCAACGGCAATCGCATGCAGACCGGGAACACCGGGAACATGATCTTTTCCGTCAGGCATCTGATCGCCTATGTGAGCCGGTTCATGACTCTCTACGCGGGCGACCTGCTCATCACCGGTACCCCGCCCGGCGTCGGCCTGGGCCACAAGCCGCATCCTATTTTTCTCAAGCAGGGCGATGTCATGCATCTCGGCATCGACAAGCTCGGCGAACAAAGACAACGAGTCGTCGCCTGGCGCGATCTCGGGGATGCGGTTTTGCCGTGATCCATCCCGCTCCGGTCCATGTGTGCTCCGAACTGACCACGCCCCACCCTCGCGCGCCGGCCAGGGGGGTGATATGCCTCAAAAAAGTGACGTTTTGACGTCACGATTCACGGCGTCAAAACGTCACGTTTGAAAAAGCCTAGGCGCTCCGGTCTTGCCGTGGCGGGCCTTAAAATCCCGGCGCAGCCGCGGCCGGCATACAATGCCTGGATGAAACTGAACCCAATGACCGAACTTGCGCTCGCGGATGACGATGTGCAGGCATGCGTCCGCGTGCTGCGGGCGATCGAGGCCGATCGCTCGCACCTCGCCCGCCTCACCCCGGACAAGCGGCGCGAATTGCTGATGCTCGCCGGCCTCGTCGCCAAGCCCGAGCGGCACGATGTCACCAAGATGGGGAAGGCTTTCAGACGCGCCAAGCGCGCAGCGAAGCAGGTTCATGACCGGAAGGTCATGGAACAGGCGGGGCTGCGGATTCAGCGCCGCTCCCCGGTATACGCTCCGCTCTGGCTGGAGCGGCCGAAGGCCGAGGCACCCGACGACCGGCCCGAATATCATCGTGAGCGCGCCTGCTACGTGTGCAAGCGGCATTTCGCAATGATGCACCGCTACTACGATTCGATGTGCGATGCCTGCGGCGACTTCAACTACGCCAAGCGCGAGCAGACGGCTGATCTGAACGGGCGCTATGCGCTCGTCACCGGCGCCAGGGTCAAGATCGGCTTTCAGGCCTCCCTCAAACTCCTGCAGGCCGGTGCACACGTCGTCGTCACCACGCGCTTTCCGATCGACGCAGCCGACCGGTACTCGAAGGAGCCGGATTTTCCCATTTTCAGCCAGCGGCTCGAGATCCACGGCCTCGATCTGCGCCACACCCCGAGCGTCGAATTGTTCTCGCGGTTCCTGGTCGAAAGGCTGCCGCGGCTGGACTATCTTCTCAATAACGCATGCCAGACCGTGCGCCGGCCGGCGGGTTTCTTCCAGCACCTTCTTGCCGGGGAAGCAATGTCGGTCGCCGCGCTTCCCGGGGCCTGGCGGGCTCCGCTCGCGCGCCATGACGAGTTGCGGCGGACCCTGGAGGGCTCGCGGGCGCACGGCATCGGCACGCTCGTCGCGGCGGCAGAGCGGCTGCACGGCGAGGGCCTCCTGCACAGCGCGGTGCTCTCGCAGCGACGCTATCTCGATGAGGACTTTATCGACGGCGAGGGGCTGTTCCCCAGCGGCCGCTTTGACGAGGATCGGCAGCAGGTCGATCTGCGCGAGGTCAATAGCTGGCGGCTGCGCATGCACGAGGTCGAGACGCCGGAACTCCTCGAGGTGCAGCTCGTGAACGCCATCGCACCCTTCATTCTCAACGCCCGGCTGAAACCGCTCATGGTGCGGACACCCGATCGCCACAAGCATGTCGTCAACGTCAGCGCCGTCGAGGGCCAGTTCTATCGCACTACCAAGACCGACAAGCACCCGCACACCAACATGGCGAAGGCGGCGCTCAATATGATGACCCGGACGAGCGCGCCGGACTTCGTGAAGGACGGCATCCACATGAATGCCGTCGACACCGGATGGGTGACCGACGAAGATCCCGCCGCCCATGCGTTCCGTAAGGCGAACCTCGGCTTCGCGCCGCCTCTCGACATCATCGACGGCGCAGCACGCATCGTCGACCCGATCTTCGCCGGGCGCCTTACTGGTGTGCTCCCCTGGGGACAATTTCTGAAGGACTACAAGCCGGCACCTTGGTAGTGCCGGTCGCGTGCGTTCACGTCGGATATGGGCCTTCGGAAAAAGTTCCCGCGTGGTAACCCTTGGAGCCGACGGCACGTGCCAGCGGACTGCGAAATTCCCCGCCGGCGCGCAGCCGATCAATGGCGAGACCGAAGTCATATCGCGGTTGCCATCCCAATTGAGCCCTCGCCAATTGGTTGACGTACACACGATCGATCGCGGGCAGCATTGACCATCCGCGCCGCCGGTACTCCGACTCGTAGCATGGAGCATGCCGCCTGACGACGGAAGGCGTGTTTGTGCGCAGTTCGTCGAGGTCGTCGCGAGTAAACGGTGTGGTTGCGCTGATAACGTACCGACCGAAGCCGGTCATCGGCGCCATCTGCATCGCCAACCTGTGGGCACTGACGACATCCTCGATGTCTACGCGCCGATAGAGGAGCTCGTTGACCTTTAAATTGGCGTCATCGTAGGCTAGCCGCGCCGTTCTATCGTCGTCGTCCTCCGGAAAAAAACGCGAGGTCCTGAGAACGATGCACGGCAAACCACTGCTCTGCTGGAACAGTTCACACAGATTCTCAGCGGCGAGCTTCGTCAGGCCATAGATATTCTTGGGGACGGGTACGACCTCCTCCGTAATCCACGCGGCCGGCGCCCCGTCCGGCGGTGTGAGAGCATGGCCATACACGCTGGTGGTGCTCGTAAACACAAAAGACTTGACGCCGGCCGAGACGGCCTCTTCGAGCAGATTCAGTGTGCCGGTGATATTGGTGTCGACGAAGTCCTGCCGAGTGTGGCTCGCAATGTGAGGTTTGTGCAGCGTTGCCGCGTGTAGAACCACATCCACGCCTTGCATGCATCGTTTGACGAAGCTGCGCTCCGTAATCGATCCCACGCGGCGGGTAAACGGCGAACTCTTGACGTCGAGACCGATTGCCTCATGGTCCGAGTCTTCCAGAGATCGCACGAGTGCTTCGCCCAAGTGGCCGGCGCTGCCGGTGACGAGGATTTTCATATCAACTGTCGCCTTTACAATATCCGCCCGATGCCGAGAGGGTCATGACATATCGCGTGGCTGCCGGTCCGCGACCGCGACGCGAATCACAAATTGCAATGCGGCGATTTCCGACATTGTCGCGAGTTGCAGACTACTGTGCAGGTCTTGCATTGTGGTGTCTACTTCACAAAGGCGGCCCGACATTTCCCCAACCAGAAGAGTATCTATGAATCGCAAACTGGTAGGCAACCAAGCAGCTTCGTACCTGCTGGCTGGTCTTCTCCTGTCAATGCTGGTGGCGTTCGTTGCTTTCGATCTCAATGCGGTCAGGCGAGAAGCCTTTCTTCAAAATGAAGGCCAGTGCACCGCAGCCGCAGTGGGCTCATGCCCCGCTCGCGCCACCTCGACCATGTGGGGTATTCCGGGAGTTCTGATCGCGTCGGCCGAGTAGCCGCTTCTACGGGAGGCGGACCGGGCTCGCGCGGACGGGGGCTGCCGCTCCCGTGACGATCCAGTTCATCGGAACATCGTGCGGCTGCGGGTAGATTGTCGGGATTGAGGCCTCCGGAAATCCCACCCCGATGACCATCGGGGCTCCGGCGATCGTCGCCAGCGTGCGATCGAAAAAACCGCCTCCATAGCCGAGGCGGTAGCAGGCCGGGTCAAACCCGACCAGGGGAGCGAGGAGCACGCTCGGCACTACTTCGGCGGTCGCCGCCGGATACGGAATATTCCAAAGCCCCCGAGCCAGGCGTACGCCGGGATGCCACTCTCGGAATGCGAGGGCATGGCCCAGGCCTAAGGCGACCGGAAGCGCGATACGTATGCCCCGACCATGCGCAGCGTGCATCCACGGGCGCAAATCGGGTTCCGCGCGTATCGGGAAGTAGGCACTCACAATCGTGCCATCATTCGCCGGAATCAAGCCATCCAAACTGTTCGCAATGCGTTCGGTCAAAGCGTCGCGATACTCTTGAGTCAACTTGAGCCGCGCCGCCAGCAGCCGCGCGCGTTCCGCCTTGCGCCAGCGTGCGACATCGCGCGCCTGTTGCCGATCCACCCCAACGCGGCCATCGGGGTCAAGCTCATGCAGGAAGCAAGCGGGCGATCCCGGAGTGTCTTCGTCCGTCCCGTCACCGAAATGCTTGGTCACTGTTGCACTCCCACGGGTAACATTTAGATCGCAACAACTCGATAGTCTACAGACGCATATTACATCCAAGCTTTACTGCGTTGCGGAATAAACTATGGAAAACACAGCACGTCTGAAGAACCTCACTCCAACATTTGTCGGTCTCGCTGTCGCACTGTTTGCGAGCCCCGTCTTCATAGCGATCTATCGCACAATCACGGGCGAGAACCACTCGGATCGGCAGGTGTTGGGAAGAGAGTTTCCAATTTTTTTGCTGGTTGGCCTGCTGCTTTGGATAGTGAAACGGTGGGAATTCCTGCCCCTGACCTCCATCGGTTTGCGCGTGAACATGCTGCGAACGTCACTCCTGAGGGGGCTCTGGCTCGCCGTGATTATTCTAGCGGTCACGGTTGGTCTGTATCTCCTTCTACGCTGGGTTGGCGTTCATCTCGGTGAAGACCGTAGCAATGAGTTTCACCCTTCCCTTCTGGTTGTTACGGTGATCGTGCTCCGAGCCGGCGTCGCCGAAGAAATGTTCTATCGGGGTTTTGCCATCGAAAGGTTGCAAAGCCTTACGGGCAGCAGACTTTTGGCCGGGCTGGTGCCACTCACAATATTTGCGGTGGCACATTACCGGCAGGGTCTAGGCGGTATAGTTGCGGCATTCGTTCTGGGTGCAATCTTCACTGCGTTTTACATGAAGTTTCGCGACCTCTTGGCCAATATCACGGCGCATTTCATCGAAGATTTTGTGCTCAATGTGGTGCTGCCCATCGTCAGTGGCGGTTAGGTTAGTAGAGAGAACACAATCTCGATACCCGACACCTATCGCTCGCCAGAGGCGGCTCCGGATCGATGAGAGACACCGGGCGAGCGTCACAAGAAGGTGTAGGCAACGAAGCCCTTTGTCCAAACGATCCGGCCTGATAAATCGGCTTGCCAATAGACTGCGTCGAATACGCCAGTTCGCTGACCACCACCGTAGTCCCGCCATGAGTCGTGGTAGCATCACGTCACTCCACCGTAGTGCCGGCAAGGCGTTGAGCGGCTGGCGGCGTGAAGCCTTCACGCTGCGCACGGACAACAACCTGGCGCAGCTGGCATTGATCCGATCCGGTGCCGGCATCGGCGTCTGCCAAGCGGCAATCGCTCGCCGCGATGACTCAATCGTGCGGATTCTTCCAGAGCAGTTCTCTCTGCCACTGGAAACCTGGATCACCATGCACGAGGACCTGCGCAATAGCCCACGTTGCCGAGTGACAGTCGACGCACTGGTTAAAGGACTGCAAGAGCAAGTTGCATAGCCGGAATGAACGTCGTCTTACCGGCATAGCAGCGTTGCTCTGGGTTGCTCGCCGAGAAGCGCCGGCGCCTGGGCGGGGTGCCAGCCCACCCATACCCCAACGACGGCTCCGGGACGACCCGAGAACAATAAAGACCTCGGACCTCGTCGGAATGGCCCGGAAGATGATCTCGAGCTGTAATTGTCACGGGCGGGTCCCGGCCAAGAGCGGGCACTGGCAAGCGGCAGCAATCGGGTAAGCTTGAGGGACCGCGTTTAATTGAGGCTTGCCTTCGATGGAATCTTTCCCGCCAGCACCGTGCTCCGAGACTCCCGGCAACCTTTCGTTCGGCGCGGGGGGCATTGAGTTTGTCCCAATCGAATCCATTACAGCTGAGCAGGCTGGTTACGTTGGACCCAATTGGAGCGAAGGCTGGTTGGTTGTCGCCCGCGAGACCACGTGCGGCGACCCGATATTCGTTGATCGCACTGTGCCAGAGCTTCCGGTATTTACGGCGATAGACGGTATGGGCGATTGGGATGCGTCGCCAGTCGCGCCCTCCTGGAGCGCCTTCTTGGCGGCAATAGAGGCGTTTCGACCTTTCACGACAGGTAGAGAGCACCCGATCGGCGTTGAGCAAAAGCCACTATCGACGGCGGAACGGCGAGAGCTTGAGCAATCGCTGCAAAATTCGCTTGGATCGCCGCTGCCCGAATTTTGGGAGCTTCTCCTCGATGAAGGTGTGCACAGCGAAGTTGTCTATGAAAGCTCGCCACGGGTTTCGTCAGCTGAGGATATCCGGGGGCGCGGCAAGGGGCGTCCAGGCTCGTGAAGATCGGAAGCATGCCCAGATGCGCGCAATCGCTCCTGCAGTTTCGACCAGCGTCGCTCTACCTGCTGACCCTTGACCGCAATGGCAAGCGCCCGTTTCTGACCCACCAATACCACGAGCCGTTTGCCGCGCGTGATGCCGGTATAAACGAGGTTGCGTTTCAGCATCATATAATGCTGCGTGGAGAGGGGGATCACCACTGCCGGATACTCCGACCCTTGCGACTTGTGGATCGAAGTCGCGTAGCACAGCACGAGCTCGTCCAGTTCCCCAAACGCGTAAGTTACGCTTCGCCCATCGAAGCTCACCGCCAGCTCCTCCTCGACGGCATTGATTTCGGTGACATAACCGATATCGCCGTTGTAGACCTCGCGGTCGTAGTTGTTTTCGATCTGCATCACTTTGTCGCCGGCAGAAAAACGATAGCCGAACCGATCCACGCTGCCGGCACCCGGTGGATTGAGCGCATCCTGAAGCATTTGGTTGAGCCCACGGGCACCGGTGACGCCGCGATTCATCGGACACAGCACCTGGATGTCGCGCACCGGATCGAGTCCAAACTTGCGCGGTAGCCGAGTCTTCACGAGATCCACCACGGTTTGTGCGATGACTTCGGGTTCCTCGGCGGGAATCAAATAGAAATCGGACTCCTCGCCTTTGCCGGGCAGGGCCGGAAACTGCCCCCGATTGATCTGGTGGGCGCTTCGCACAATGCGGGAATTGGCGGCCTGACGAAACACTTCCGTCAAGCGGACCACCGGTACGGTACCGGAGTCGATCAAATCGGCGAGAAACTGTCCCGGGCCGACCGAGGGCAATTGATCGACATCGCCGACGACAATGACGGCGGTGGCCGAACTCACCGACCGCAGTAACTGCTGAGCCAGCGCGATATCGATCATGGAGGATTCATCAATCACCAGTAAATCGCACTCAAGCGGCGAGTACTCATTGCGCTTGAACTGACCGTTGTGGGGACTGACTTCGAGCAGCCGGTGAATGGTTTTCGCCTCGCACCCCGTCGACTCGGCGAGGCGTTTGGCGGCTCGTCCCGTGGGTGCGCACAAGAGCGTGCGGACGCGTTTGGCCTCAAGAATCGTCAGGATGGATTTGACGAGCGTCGTCTTGCCGACGCCGGGGCCGCCGGTGATGACCAGCAGCTTGGTCGATAGTGCTAGGCGGATGGCTTGCTGCTGGCTCTCGGCGAGTTGGATCGAAAGCTTCCGCTCGACCCAGGCAATCGCCTTATCGGGCTCGATGGCATTCCACGGTGGAGCTCCCTGCTGAAGGCGTTCGATGTGCGCGGCGATCGACTGTTCGGCGTGGTAGAGGGTAGCCAGAAACACGCTTGGGAGTTCATCTACCGTGTCGGCCATGAGGGTCTCGATATCGATTTCCGCATCGATGGCGGATTCGATCAGGGGTGCGGGGATCTCGAGGAGTTTTACCGCGAGTTCAATCAGTCTCACCCGCGGAAGTCCGCAATGACCCTCGCTTGCAGCCTGCAACAAGGCGTAGGAGACCCCAGCACGGGCGCGCAGCGGCGAATCGCGGGCAATCCCGACGCGCTGGGCAATCGTGTCGGCTGACCGGAACCCAATCCCCCGAATGTCGCGCGCCAGCTGGTAGGGATTCTGGGAGACGATCGCAATCGCTTCACGACCGTAGGTCTTGAAGATCCGCACGGCTCGGCTGGTCGAGACCCCGTGACCGTGCATAAAAACCATGATCTCACGGATGACTTTCTGGTCAGCCCAGCCGGAGGTGATCTTGCTGGCACGGACTGCGCCGATCCCTTCGACCTCACGCAAGCGCTCAGGGGTTCGCTCGATGGTGTCAAACACTGCGATACCAAAGGTCTGCACCAAGCGCGCGGCATAGACCGGGCCAATACCCTTGACCATCCCGGAGCCCAAGTAGCGTTCGATGCCGGTCAAGGTGGTGGGCGGGGAGATCTTGATAAAGGCGGCTTTGAACTGCCGGCCGTGCTCGCGATCGGTGATCCAGGTGCCCGAGGCAGCGGCGTACTCGCCCGGTGTGACAGCCGGCGTGTGTCCGACGACCGTTACCAGTTCCCGCTCACCCTTGACTTGCAGGCGGAGCACGCAAAACCCGCTCTCGAGATTGTGAAACGTGACGCGCTCAACGAGACCGTCCAGACGTGCGAGCGGCTGGGGTGAAGGGCTATGTGATGCGGAAGGTGGGGTCACGTGGGAGGATGACAGAGGATAGTGCAGGGTTTCACCTTAAGCGAATAGTACTGCCAAATCTGTATTCCCGGCCAAGCGGATGGCCTGCCCGCAAGATAATCTTGGAATAGCCTGTCGGTACGGGAACCCACGGTTTTGAATATCCCGTCGGGGGGAAGGACCGCTTCTCTTGCACTGGACGGTGAATTCGCGGCAGTCTGTGCGCCGTCACGCGAAATCCGACTGTTACCAGTTACCGCGAGGATCCCCTTTACCCCCGTATTGCGACTGCGGTGGAGAATGTTCTTGAGCGCGGCAACGTCGTGGTTCCGCTCGACGTGCTGGTCGAAATGCGTCTTTGACACTCGAGCACGTGGCTGACTGGCCGTGAAGCGAAGCAATATTGTCACTGGCCTCCATTTGTCTAAACCCTGGAAAAACGGGGAGATTGCGATTTTACTTGCATCCAGAGTGACGCTTTTATTGCCCATCGGAAAAGCAACAAAATTGTCATTTGCGCTCAACGAGCAAGAAATGTGTCATTCGTCGCGGTCGACGCGATGAGCGTCTGGTATCGGAAAACATAGGTCCCGGTTCGCATCGAACGTCTGAGGGCTGGCGGTCACGCCCAGGTCGGTTAGGCTATCCAAGCGCTTGGACGAGCTCATGCGTCATCGTTTCGGCGGGCAGGGCAGGGGAGCGGTCGCCGGCGATTGTCCGTGAGACAGTATTGAACAATCGCTGCCAGAAGGATGTCGACCCCTCTTGGTTGTTGTTCAAATCGCCATGCTTGAAGTAGAGACGGTACAAGCGTCGTCGCGCAAGTTGATTTCCTTGCGCGCGATCGATTGGAGCGGAAATTACACGGGTTTGGGGTATCTGACAGGCGCTACGAAAGTTTGCTTGCAAAGTGTGGAGCAAATGCTCCGCCAGATTGATCCGGCTTGAGGCGGACGACCGTGATGGGTCGCGGTGCTCTCTCGGCGCACACGACCGCGTACGCGAACTCTATGGATGAAACAGAACGGCGCTCGCTCTCCTTAACGCGCGGTTGAAGGAATCCGGCGATCTAGGCGCGAAAGTCGACAAATGGGATCTCGAGGATTTGACAACGAGGGACAATATTGTTGTCAATGTCGACCAAGAATCAACGACTTGCGAGGGCTTTTTTTTGCGAAAGCGATCCTCTGAGCACCAGAGTGACAGTTTTGCTTCCGCTGAGTGACGAAATTGCTTCGTTTGACGCCTACGGAAGAGCCTCACGGCACCGTGGCCGTCTTCAAGGACCTGTATGGCAACTTGTGGGATCTTCTGCAACCCCGAGCACCGGAGGCGACCGACTGATACCGGATGCTCGTGAGGGTTCAACTCTTGAGGTCGATTGAAATTAGAGTACCGCGAAACGGCTGGTGTGTAGAATCCGGCTGTTGAAGAAAGGTCTTCGGGTCCAAGTCGGGGTTTGTACGGCATTGCGGACCAGTGGCAATTATCAGGAACGGTCCTAAGTCCGTGCGGATCGCTTGTCAATGACGGCGAGGCGATGCTTATGCAACAATCCAAATACCACATCCGCGTGATGCGCCCGACGTTCGAGCGCGCGATCCTCACGGTCGAGGCCTCGTCAGAGGAGGCGGCGATGCAGGCCGCATTGCAGGAGGCCGGCCGGCTCACTGACGACCAGTGGGCGCTCCAGGGAGCCGAGAGAGAGGAACCCGTTGTCGAAATCGCCCTGCCGGAGGAGGAAGCTGAAGGGTCAGACGCCGATGTCCTAGCATTCTTACGCGACGCCCAGTATGCCTACGCTCTATTGCAGGCGGATCTTGCGGAGGCCAGCGGTTCTTTCATCGTACCGACCTGGCTGCGACGCCAGCCTGGGCTGGCGGTTGCGGATATTACAAAAGACTGGAACGAGGCACTGTCGGGGATCTATGGCGAGGGGGTGGACGCGTTTATCACCTGGCTCAGCCGGCAGACGCGTTCCGCGAATGTAGTGAATTTCTTTGTCGAACGCGACAAGCGCCGAGGTAAGCCCCGCAAACAACCGGATGGCAGCTAGCGGCCACTTCCTGCCTCTGGTGTGACTGTTCCGTTCGCCACAAAGCGGGCATTCATCGCCTTTAGAAAGCGTTACAGTACCCTCTCGTTATAAAGGGCCAATCGTGGTCGATACGACGCCAGATGATGACGATCATGTAGCAATTCCCCCATCGGCGGCGCGCGTTGCCGCGCGGGCGCTAGTCCTGGGTGCGGTCGTCTGTCGGTCGGCAATTGAAGGCGACGCTGGGAACTCGAAGGCGGAGGCGTTTAGAGAGGAAGTCCTGAGCTGGCTTCGCGATGTCGGGCTGGTCCAGGAGGCGGAGCCCAGTGAGCTCGAATTGCTCGAATGTAAACTCGGAGGGCTGAGCGATCGCCAGCGTATCGACGCCTCTTGGAGAGCCGAGGGTCTTGCGGTGCTAGCGTGGGCGCTGCGACGGTGCGATTTGCCGGTTTACGATAGGCGAGCCGATCCTTACCCAATTGCACAGGCTCTCGGATTCCGTGAACGGTGGCGAGATTCTGTACTTGAGAGCCCGGGACTTCGTTCGCCAGAGGAGGTCAGCGATCTTGCCGACGTGCTTTTTACCCTTCACTGGCGAATGCGCCAATATTCCCTCGACAGAAAACCCATGAACTTTAGAGAATTTGCGAATACCGCGTGGTTTGGGCCTCTATCTCTCATGGGCCTGCGCCTCGTCTCCGACGATCTAGAGGTGCGGGGTGTGCCGGTCTGGGATGCGTCGGAGGAAGATTGGCGCGAAGTGCTGAGCATCGCGCGCGAGCGTCAGCAGGCAGCAAATTGGCTGACGGGACAAGAGATGGTCTATTCCGAGGTGACGTGTGACACCTGAGCTGGAGGACCCGACATGAAGCAATTTGCTCTTTCCATCGTTGTCCTGCTCTCGTTTGCGCCTTATGTTGCCATGAGCGGCAATGACGAAGCAGAAGTTCGAGCAGCAATCCAAGCGTTTCACAAAGCCTTCGACGACGGGTTTACGGGTCCAGCCGACTATGCCACTCCGGATTGGAACCGCATCAATCCATATGGTGGCAGGGATCGCGGCCGTGAGGCGACACTGAAAACCGTGCGCGAGGTGCATCAAACGTTTCTCAAAGGCACGACCGACACGATCGAAGACATGGACATCCGATTCGCCACGCCTCAAGTAGCAGTCGCGACCGTGCTCAGCGTCATGAGCCCGTTTACGTCGCCGGATGGTGCGAATCATGGCGCGGAGCGGCACATTCGGACCTTTGTCGTCACGAAGCGAGGCAATCGTTGGCTGATTATGCAAGATCACAACACGACGATTGTTGGGTCTTAGGTGCCTAGCACTGTGCCTTCACAGCCGTCCTATATCGCTACCCGGGAGCTGCTCGCAGAGGATGCGTCGCGGGGACAATTTACGATACGCGTTTGCATCGGCCATCCGTATGAAATCAGCGCAGACGAGTGGGCGTGTCCAGTTGCGTTGGAGGGTTTGCATCCTCGCTTGAGGGATCAGCACGGGACTGACGCGTTTCAATCGTTAATGCTGGCGCAAAAACTAGCTCGAACGTTGTTGCTGGCGTTCGTTGAGGACGGCGGTATTTTGCGGGATAGTCAAGACAGTGACCATCATGGTATGTCGATTGAAACTCTCTTCGGCGGCGGGACCCTGCCTTGATGGAATCCCTGGCACGCGGTCTGCGATTAGAACAGCCGTCAACCACGGGTGCGAGTTAGCGCCTCTGCGCGGGTATTCGCAGTGTATAGAGAAAACGCGGCGCCGTTCTCAAGGTCAGCTTGACCGGTCTGCAAGGAATATCGGAAAGACTGAAGCGGGTGGTCCTTTCGAATGGTTGGCGCGCGGGGTCCTGCGATTGACTGTCGAGTATTTCAGCTGCGAGCTGCGAGTCTGTGCCACTGGCGGAAGTTTTGCAGGTTCCCCACTTCAGCGTAAAGCTGTGGTCGGCATTCGTGCCGCGATAGGCCATGGTCACAATCAGCTCGTCATGGGTCGCATCATAGGTCACTCCGGAGAACGTGTCGGCGTGGGCGCCGTTGACAACACCGCCTGCTGCCAGGAGGCCCCCTATTCTTATGAGGACCAAGAGACGCTCATGGAGCGATGCTCGCTGGATTGCTCGACGCTGATGCTGACGATTGACATCCATGGTATCTACCGAACACTACTCGCAGCTTGCACACTTTAGAGCCGGGTGGTCAAAATATCACTTCGGGTCATGGAAGCGCTGAATCCGTACGCTGATTCGGTGCCGCTCACGATTCATTTCGCCGATTGGGACCCGTCATCCAATTGGTGTCGGAGCGCACAGATGACGCGTATTCCAATTTCGCCTAGCATGCGGTATGGCGAAGACGGATAAGCATGTAGATAATCTGCTGGATGCGCTGGTTTGGATGCGGCGTAAAGCGAAGCGACGTCAACCGGTGGATGATCTCGTCGATGCGCTCATCAAGATGCGACGCAAGGCGAAGAAGAAGGTAGCTAAACGGAAGAAAACTACCAAAAAGCGAGCGAAGTCGAAGAGTTAGAGAGATCTCCAAGACCAGTCTTCAGTGTGGTCAAACTTTCGTCAAGTAAACATAAGCGGCTGATTTCTGATGATCATTCCATGACAATCGGAGGTTATGCACAGGGTTATCCACTGGGTTTGGGGACGGCGAGAAAAGCAAGAAGAATATTTGATGCGGCGCAGATTTATCTGGCGTTGCCGATGGACTGCGGTGGACCGTGTGACAGGCACGTCTCCGCTCCGATCGGGGTTAGGCCCCACTCAGCAGCCAAAGGTATAGCACTGTCGCGGCGAGGCTAAGTGCAGTTCGCACCATATGCAGCCTGCCCCAGCGTTCGAGCAGAGCGCGGGTGTCGGGCGAGTCAAGGTCTCTGCCACGCAATAGTAGTGATTTATTCGTCGGCATGATGCCAACGAACGTAAACGGGACTACCAGGCCAATGAGCACCGCCGCTATCAGCCACCCGGTACCGCCGCTCATCAGCCACACGGCGACGCCGCACACCAGGCTCACCAAAGCTAACGGGGCCTGCATCCACGTCGCGCGCGTGTAGCTCGGTGCCCATTGAGCGGCGGCAGAGCGCGTGTCGAGCGTGAGCCGCGCCGGCTGCTCGGCGACGTTGATGTAGAGAGCGGCACCTGCAAAGAGTGCGGCAGCCAACACGGCCACTAGGCTGAGTATGCGAAGCATTGAATTAGCCTCTGGGGTCTTCCATTGCAAGTATGCCGCTTCTGCATCACTTCCAGGCTCACGAAATTCCGGAACACCTCGTCGGGCGGCGAGATAACATAATTCGACTGTTTTCTATCGCAAACGAGGAATATCGACCTTGAATCTGCAGTTGTCCGGCCTGCCCGCGTTAATCGTCCAAGTTGGCTTCATCGTGGTGTTTTCGGCACCCGTTTGGCTGGCTGCCAAGATCGTGGGGGCGGAACACCCTACTCTGATTCGGGCGGCGTTGTCCTTGATCGTCGGGGCGATGGGAGCCGCAGCGAGCATTTTACTTGGCGGGGGATTTGCACTGCTCTTGGCACCGCTGGCTTTCCTGTTGGCGTTCAAATATGTGCTCGGGACGTCATTCTTCGGGGCCATCGGTTTAGCGGTGGTGGCGCTGCTGGGTTATGTGGCGATGGTTCACTTCATCGGGTCGGGAGTTTCGGTGTCTGACCCTGGGATCGTGACGTAACGTCCTTCACTTCCCCAGTTTCTAGGTTGCGAAGGCCGTAAGTAGTAAGCCCAAGATGGCTTCGTAGTTCAGTCGGAGACGGGCCCGCGGGCCCGCCTCAGTCTTCCGCATGGCCGCGAAGCAGGCAAAACCCGCGAGCATTGTGGCATGCTCTGGGCAGCTGACTGACCGCCGCCATTTACAGTTGGAAACCGCGCGCCGCGAAGTGAGCGATTTTCCAGATCCTTGGCGCTAGAAGTGCTCCGCAGATTCCTGCCTGGCAACGACCCAGAGTGAAGCAGCAGACAGCGCTACCGCGAATACCGTCGTACATGAGACCACGTACCGAACAACAAACAGAGCGGCGGCAGCAAGATCGAAGCGGCCCAAGTAGTAACCGATATCCGGCGCGATGCTTCCAACAACCAATGCACCGAACGACAGACGTTTGAGCGGGCGAAGCGGCAGCACCGCTGCCGGATGAGCAAATGTCCACGGCATAGTGGAGCAAGTGTCCACGGTGATAGTGGCAGGCGTCGGGCCGAATTCGGGCTGAGATGTGGCGGGACGGGCGTGGTGACGAAGGGTCTCTCTGACTCCGCAGCCCTATTGGCCCGCAAAGAGGCTTGGGCCGACGCCTATCGACACACCCCGCACGGCAAGCCGGTCGAGCTCAAGAACGATTCCGGCGCCGCGTAATCAGTCCAGGCAGGGCGGGTCACGAATAATCGCCCTTTTCGTGCAGATATTCTTCGGGTGGGTTTGGGGTAGAGGGGCTATCCTGTTACCGTGGAAAGTGCCAGGGAGGCGCCAATGGCGGATGAGAACAGCAGACGCGCCGAGGACTTGCACGCGGCAGGGATGAAGCTATACGACGCGGGCGATCAGGACGCGGCCGTCGAGCAGTACCTGAAGGCATTGGCACTCGATTCCGACCGGCCGAGCACGCTCTATAACCTGGGGCTCATTTACAAATACCGGCGGGAGTGGCACGCGTCGTTCGGGTACAACCGGCGGGCGCGGGCATTGCGGCCGGATGATGAGGCGACACTCTGGAACCTCGCGATCGCGGCGACGGCGTTGCAGGACTGGCGGACGGCGCGGGACGTGTGGCACACGCTCAAGATCCTTCCGGAGCCCGGCGAGGGGCCCATCAACGAGAACTTCGGCGATACGCCGGTGCGCTTAAATGCGGACGGGACAACGGAGGCACCGACTGAGGTGGTATGGGCGCGGCGACTGTGTCTGGTGCGGGCGCGCATCCTCAACATTCCGACCGGCGCCACGGGATTTCGCCATGGGGACGTGGTGCTCCATGACGGAGCGGCTGTTGGCTATCGGCTAAATGCTGCGGGCCAGGAAGTGCCAGTCTTCAATGTGCTGGAGTTGTTTGAGCCATCGCGGTTCAGCACGTTCGAGGCGATCGTGGAGGTCGATGGGCCGGAGGATATCGAGGCATTGGATCAGGCCTGCGATCGGCCGGGCATCGTGTTCGAGCACTGGACGGCGTCGATCAGGAATCTGTGTAAGGCGTGCAGTGAGGGCCGGCCGCATGAGGGACACGATCACGAGCTGAATGAATCGGACTCCTGGGAGAGGATGCGTCGGGTGGGGTTTGCTGCGCAGGGTGAGGGTTCACTCATGGTCGTGCTCAGAGATTGGGCGGATCGGCGGCGGCGGGTGGCGGATTTTCGGTGTACGTTGGATGCGAGGCTGTCGTAGGAATGGCGGAGTTGCCGCGCTCCCGGGTGTACCAATCGCGTGAACGCGTGGAGGGTTTAATGGGCCCTTCGGGGCGGATATCGTGCTAGCGCGGTCACACTGGCGCACGAGTAGGTGTCCGCATAAACGAGCCCAGTATGAAAGCCACTGCAACATACCAACTCGCATGCAAGGCGACCACTTGAGCCATGCCGTGCACATCCAAGTGGATCCATCCCAAAGGCAACGCGAGCACCGGAACAATGCCGACCAAACATCCCCACGCGCCGACGACGCGCATTATCCCGGAGGTCCCCAAAAGGTCCAAAGACCAGCATGCGACAACGAGCCTCGTTGGCAGGATCAACACGGACTTTCGCCCATCGTGCTCAACTCGCAGTCTTCGCTCAATCTGTCCAACCAACTGCCGTACAGATGGCGGAGATGTTATTGGCACCCATTGTGGCGTGGCTGATCGGCGAATCACGATGTAACGCCACTGCGCTGGCCGTTGCGCTGCGCCGGTCGACAGCGGCCTGCCTCGCAGCAATGAAGGCGTAGACAGAATGTCGTGGCTGACCAAATCGGGAGTGTTGTCGGGGCGGGGAGTGGAGGG